>JADMIO011298018.1_pt1 | contig 47298 bp, 45 predicted proteins | sample 8958161 | NCBI WGS metagenome assembly JADMIO01 (sample SAMN16585339, study PRJNA669376) | soil metagenome | isolation source: Crop rotation soil | place: USA: Cullars Rotation, Alabama | collected 2011
GCGACAACTTGTCCACGTGGAATTCTAAGCTTAGGATCCCAATGTGCTGGAAAGACTGATCAGCACAAACAGCGCGACGGTACCGATGACAATGAACATCACGTATTGCCGAATGTTGCCGGTCTGCGCGGTTCGTAAAACCATTCCCAAGTGATAAGTCCGGCGAGCGAACCAATTGATGATGCCGTCGACAAAGTAGCGGTCGATAATGTCGTCGATCAACGAAACGACCCGCGTCGCCATCGCCAAGCCGTCAATAAATCGATCGATCACTTTCTGATCGAACTCCGCCACGCGCCGCGAGACAAACAAGGTCGGCTGAATGAAGATCGCGTTGTAAAGCTCATCGAAATACCACTTGCCGCGCAAGAAGCGGTAAATTGGCGAGAACTGCCGGGAGATCTCCGCGGGACTAAGAACGCCGATACCGTACATCACGATCGCCAGCAGAATGCCACCCATCGCCGTCCCGAAGGCCACCATCGTTGCCGTGGAATGAAACGTCCACGCATGCGAATCATGCTCGGCCGGATGGCTAATACTCGGCCACAACTGGCCCTTCATGGCCAAGCCAGTGCCGGCGGGGCGCGCCTGCTCCAGCAAATTCACCAAGTTGAGCGGCAGAAAATCCCAAGCAACGACCACGGCCATCACCGCCAATACCACGAGCGGCAAATACATCACCTTGGGCGATTCATGGGCGTGATCGTAAATATGCTGATCGCGCGGTTTACCGGCAAATGTTAAGAACCACAGCCGGAACATATAAAACGCGGTAATGAAAGCTCCGGCCGCGAGCACGAACACAAGCGAACCATGCCAGGCCGAAGGGTTCGATGCGCGGAACGAAAACGCCTGCGCGAGCATTGCGTCTTTCGAATAATAACCGCTCGTACCAATCACAAAGGGAATGCCAAACCCGGCAATCGCGAGACAGCCGGCGAGCATCGTGTAGGCGGTGAACGGCATCTTGTGCCGCAGGCCGCCCATCTTGGTCATCTCGTTCGTATGACAGGCGTGAATTACCGAACCCGAGCACATGAAGAGCAAGCTCTTGAAAAACGCATGCGTGATCAGATGCAGCATTCCGCCGACCCAACCGCCGACGCCGAGTGACAACATCATGTAACCGAGTTGGCTGATCGTGGAGTAGGCAAGTACGCGCTTAATGTCGGTCGCAACAATCGCGATCGTTGCTGCTAGAAACAACGTGATGCCGCCGATCGTACCGATTACCAACAACACTTCCGGCGTAAATACTGGATAAAACCGCCCAACTAAGTAAACTCCTGCAGCCACCATCGTTGCCGAATGCACGAGGGCGCTAACCGGCGTGGGGCCTTCCATCGCATCGGGCAACCACACATGCAGCGGAAACTGCGCGCTCTTGCCGATGCAGCCGCAGAAGATCCCGAGGCCGGCGATCATGAGCAAGATATATGCTGTACGGCCGACTTTTTTCTCGCTCGTCCAATCCGCACGCGAAGCTTCCACGGGAGGAACGGCCGCATCCACCGGCGCACCCGTCACGAAATCGGTCGTCGCATTAGCCGCGGCAGCCGTGGCGGCGGCGTTAACCATGCCGTCCGGCACTTCTAGCTGATAATAATTTTCCGGTGGGCGGACTTGGCTGAACAACCCGGGCTGCATTTTGCCGGTTTCATCGACGTAATCGCCAAAGGAAAATGTTCCAAGAGCGCCGAATAGGGCCATCAGCCCAATGATCATCCCAAAGTCACCAACGCGATTCGCAATGAACGCTTTATTAGCGGCCGTAGAAGCGCTCTTGCGCTCGATGTAAAACCCGATCAAGAAATACGAGCAGATGCCAACGAGTTCCCAAAACACAAACACCATCGCGATATTGCCGGCGATGACGATGCCCAACATGCTAAAGCAAAACAGCGATAGATACTGAAAAAACCGATAAAACCGCCCCGGCCGATGCAAATACTCCATCCCCGCCGGCGGCGCGGGATGGCTGCCGTGGCCGTGCGCATCATGCCCATGATCGTCATGCTTGGCCACAGCTGCGTGCCCGTGATCATCGTGGCCGTGCCCATGTCCCGTGTTCTTATGCACGAGAACTTCATAATCGGTAACCGGATGCAGCTCATCGTGCATGTACCCATTGGCATAAAAATGAATGCAGGTGGCAATAAACGTCACCATGCAAAACATTACGACAGTTAGAGCATCGATGTAATAACCGATCGTGAGGCGCAGTTTGCCGAATTGGGCCAGCGTGTACCATTCGCCGGAATAGGACTTGGGGGGTATGACGGCATGACCCGAGGAATGCCCGCCGGCGTGATGCTCCCCCGCTTTTGACTCATGGCCCGATGTGTCGGAAACCAAGCGAAACGGACTCGCCGCCGTTTCCACCGCAGCATGACTCTCCGCATGCGCTCCGCCCCCTGGCGCACTCGCTCCATTATTTGGCAACCAAACTCCGAAGAGTGCAATCAATGAAAAGAGACACGAGCCGCCAATCGCCGCCGTCGCCAACCAGCCGGCAAGATACCCGGCCTTACCCATACGCGGCCCAAAGAACACGATAATCGTGAACGACGCCAAAGGCAGCAGCCAGGCGATGAGCAGCAGAGTGGGTAGGTAAGATGGGTTCATGAATCTAAATTAGGCGTATCTGCGGTCGGCAATCTTTGGGTGCCGCTGCTACCCTCTTAATTCATCCGCCTGATCGACGTCGACCGTGGCGTGGTTGTTGTAAAAATTCAAAACGATCGCAAGCGCCACGGCTGCCTCGGCCGCCGCGAGCACAATCACAAACAAAGCAATCAATTGACCATCAAGCCCCAAGCTCGCACTGGCGGGCCGTAAATAATCGCTGCTAAGTGCGACAAAATTGATGTTCGCCCCATTCAACACGAGTTCGATTCCCATCAGCACGCCCAAGGCATTGCGCTTCGTCGCCATGCACACGGCACCGCACACGAACAAGATCGCGCCAATCACCATGTAATGCACTACGCCAACCGGTTGGGTGAGCAAGCTCATGTCGCGACCTCCTCGCTGGTGTTTCGCCGCTTCGGACGAGCAAGATAAGCGGCACCGATCAACACCACCAGCAAATGCACCGAGACAATTTCAAACGGCAGCAAATATCCCGACATTCCGCCACGAAGCGTCGCATCGGGTTGCTCTAGCTGATCGACCCGGGCACCGAGCAAGCCCATGCCCAAACGGGCCGCGGTCACATTCGCCACGGCCGGCTGATCTTCCGGTTTAACCGGCTGCCAACTGGCAATTCCAGTCGATGCGGAAACCAAAAGAGCCAACAGCGATCCACCGACCAGCAAACCCAGCAGCCATTCACCGCTGCGGGTTTTCATTGTCACGAACGGCCCTTGCGCCGTGAGCATAACACCGAAAATCAAAAGCACCAGCGTGCCGCCGACATAAATCATGATCTGCATGGCACCAACGAAATCAGCCCCGGCCAAGAAGAACAACCCCGCCGTTGCCGATAGCGAAAGCACCAAATAAAACGCCATCCGCACCACATTGCTCGTCACCACCACCGCAATGGCAAACACGCCCGCAGTCAGTGCAAAGAGCAAAAAGTAAAACGAATGCCAATTGATGGGCGTCATTGCTACCGAACCTCCCCAGCAAATTCGGAAGTCGGAAGTCGGAAGTCGGAATTATCTGCAGCCGCCGTTTTTTGACTTCCCCGTTCCGCATTCCCCGTTCCCACTTCCCCCCTCACCCAATACTCACGCACTTCTCCTGGCCGCTGCATTGGGAAAAAGTCATTGACGAACGGTATGTTCGCGTATTTCCAGAGCGTCGCGCCCACAAACATCACGGCCGCAATCGGCACGCAGTATTTCAAGCAGGTCGTCATTACCTGATCAATTCGCAAACGCGGAAGTGTCCAACGAACCCACATCATGAACGTCACGCCAAATACTGCCTTGCCAAGCAAGTTCGTCATCCCAATTAAGTTGGCGACGTAATGAATCCACGGATTGGACGACTCCGCCAGTCCGAGCAAATGCGTGACAGGAATCGGCCCGTTCCATCCACCGAAGAACAAAATCGATGCGAGCGCACTCACAACGAACATTGAGCTGTACTCGGCCATGAAGAAAAAGCTCCATCGCAGGCCCGAGTATTCGGTCAAAAAGCCTGCCACAAGCTCGCTTTCCGCTTCCGCCAGATCAAACGGCGCGCGATTCACGCTCGCCGTGGCACAAGTAAAATAAACCCAAAAAATCACGAACGTGAACGGATCGTGAAAGATGTACCAGTTAGTGAACCAGCCCGTTTGTCCCTGGCCGATTTTCACGAGATCCATCGAGCCGGCGATCATTACCGGCACGACGACGCACATCCCGAGCGGAACTTCGTAGCTAACCACCTGGGCCGCTTCACGCATCGCCCCAAACAGCGACCATTTACTGCCCGAGGCATATCCGCCCAAAATCACGCCGAAAACTTCTAGACTGATCACCGCGACAATGAAAAACACGGCCGTGTTAACCGGCAGGGCCATCCAGCCGTCGGCAAATGGCAACGCCAGATAGGCACAAAATGAGGCAACAAAGCTGACATAAGGAGCGACGCGGAACAAAAGCGGATCCGCCCCCGCCGGCATTAAGTCTTCTTTGGTAATCAACTTAAGGCCATCGGCCAACGTCTGTAGCCAGCCGAATTTTCCACCAACGCGCGTGGGACCCAGCCGATCTTGGATGCGACCCGCAATCTTGCGCTCCATCCAGATGAATACGAGCGCGCCGACCGCCACAACGTTTATCAGTAAGGCGCAATGGACCAGCCCCGCCAGTAAATAGGCGAGCCAAGACCACGTATATTGTGCGAAAAACTCCGCCACGGCTCGATCCGAAAAAGGCCGCTCAGCACTCAGAATGAAGATTGTGAAATATGGCACAAACCCCCTTCGACTGACAAGCCCCCGCCACACGAAATGCCGCTGCCCCAAAAGTTTACCCGCGACGCAAGGCATGGCGCGTCTGGATATAACTTTGTCGAAATCCGCCGAGCCTTCGGTGGCTTCCCACAACGCCAACGGTTAAGATTCCCTGGACCCCCGCCCTGTCGCAGGTCGAAATCATGCCAATCATTGCATTCAAGCGGTCGCTGCCCCTACTCTTCGCGGTCGCCGCCCTCGCTGGAAACGCGCCCGCAAGCCACGGCGCAGATCCCAAGCCCACTAAGACTTCCCCCGCCGCGCCCGCCGCAGCCCCATTCACACGTCCCTTTCCATTTCCAAATCGAATCAAGTCGCCGTCCCTAGAAGGAGGTGTCGATTGGCTTAACACGTCGGGCCCCATCGAATTGCAGCAGCTCCGCGGAAAGTACGTGATTCTCGATTTTTGGACCTACTGCTGCATCAACTGCATGCACGTCTTGCCGGTACTCAAGCAATTAGAAGCAGCGTATCCCAAAAACCTCGTTGTAATCGGTGTACATTCTGCCAAATTCGACGGAGAGAAGGACACCCAAAACATTCGCGATGCAATCGAGCGCTACGGAATTGAACACCCTGTCATCAACGATTCCGATCACCGTTTGTGGACCAAGTTCGAAATCAACAGCTGGCCCACAATTCAGTTGATCGATCCCGAAGGAAATCTAGTCCACGGGCTAAGCGGCGAATTCTCATTCAGCACGATCGATCGCATCATCCAACTAACGTTGCCTTATTACCGTGAAAAAGGCGTGCTCGACGAATCGGCCCTGCGGTTCGATCTGGAAGCATATAAGTCAGCAGCAACACCCTTACGGTACCCGGGCAAGATTTTAGCCGATGAGCGAAGTGGCCGACTGTTCATCGCCGACAGCGGCCACAACCGCATCGTGATCTCCAAACTCGACGGAACGCTGATAAGCACGGTCGGTTCAGGGGTCATCGGTGATGACGATGGCGACATTGCGACGACAACATTTAACCATCCCCAAGGCATGGCGCTACGCGGCGAAACGCTTTACATCGCCGACACGGAAGGCCACCGCCTGCGCAAGGTCGATCTAAAAAAGGAGACCGTCAAAACCATCGCGGGAACCGGCGAACAGGGTCTCGGCTGGCCGGGAATCGAGCGAATTGCCGACATTGCCGACGTTCCTACGAAGTGGGTGGGAACGCCATTAGAAACAAAACTCAATAGCCCGTGGGCACTCGCGATTTCCGGCAATAGCTTGTTCATCGCAATGGCGGGTCCACATCAAATCTGGAAGATGCCGCTCGATCAATCGGTCATAGGCCCCTACGCGGGCAACAGCGTCGAAGATGTTGTCGATGGGCCGTTGCTCCCCAAAATTCCGCAGCAAATGGGATTCGCCGCATTCGCCCAACCGAGCGGCCTGACCGCCAATAATAAATGGCTGTTCGTTGCCGACAGCGAAGGAAGTTCTATCCGTCAGGTACCGCTCGATGGCAAGGGTCGCGTGCAGACACTGCTCGGCACGGCCGGCTTGCCCGAGCAACGCCTGTTTACGTTTGGCGATGTCGATGGCGATATCCGTAAGGCGCGTTTGCAGCATCCGCTGGATGTCTGCTTCGCGGCGGGCAAGCTGTACGTCGCCGACACCTATAACAACAAGATCAAAGAAATTGAGATCGAAAAAAAGACGTCGCGTTCAATCGCCGGCGATATTAAATCCGGTAATAGCGACGATCCAGCGACGTTCTCGCAACCTGCGGGACTGAGCCACGCCGCCGGCAAGTTATACGTGGCCGACACAAACAACCACACGATTCGCACAATCAATCTCGCGGATCATACCGTGGCAACGCTGCCTATAACTGGCCTCGAACCACCGAAGCCGAAACGCGCGGCCGCTAAGACAGGGCCCTCGTTTCCAGATGCCAAACAGGTGCTTTTTAACACAGCGAATTTTAAACGCGAAAAAGGAATGATTCGGCTTGAGATGATGCTGCGATTTTCAGAAAACTACAAAGTGAACCCGCTCGCCCCGCTAAAATACCTTGTGGAAAGTATCGATGGAAAAGGGGCCGTCGGTCGTACGGCACTCGGAAAACTCACCGCAGTGGAGAAGCCGGGCAACGAGTTTGTTATCGAGCTTCCGGCCACGGAAGACGGCGCCGACAAACTCAAAATCTCGATCTCTCTTTACTATTGCCAGGCGAATGGGGGCGGCCTCTGCAAAGCGAAAAACCTCATCGCCACGGTTCCGCTCACCATCGCACCCGATGGCAATACGACAATTAGCCTGCCGATCGACATCGAGTGAGCCAAAAGTCGGCTAAATTGGCCCCTACTCGCGGGTTGCCAAACTCTCGGCCCCTTCGCTACAATGCGAGTTTTCTCCAAACCCACCCCTAATTCCCGGGCGACATTCGCCCGCCGGGTATCGTCATGTTTGAATCGATTCAAGAAGGTCTGGCCTCCGCGCTGAAAACGCTGCGCGGCAAAGGCAAATTGACCGAATCGAACATGCGCGAAGGGCTGGAGCTTGTTGAGAAAGCTCTGCTCGAGGCCGACGTCAGCTACTCGGTCGTCAAGAAGTTCATCGGTGATGTCACGGCCGAGGCGTCCGGCGAAAAAGTTCTGCTCGCTCTCGATCCCAGCCAGCAAGTCGTCAAGGTCGTTCACGACAAACTCGTCGACCTGATGGGGCCCGTCGATCACTCGCTGCACTTGGTGCCTGGCGTAACCGTGCTGATGATGTGCGGCCTGCAAGGCTCGGGCAAGACGACCACCTGCGGCAAGCTCGCCCGGATGATCAAGGAACGCGGCAAGAAGCCGTTCCTCGTCGCAGCCGATTTGCAGCGTCCCGCGGCTATCCACCAGCTGCATGTCATTGGCGAACAAATCGATGTACCGGTCTACTCCGAGCAAGGCCAATCCGATCCGGTGGCCGTTTGTCAAAACGGCGTGAAGGAAGCAAAAAAGGTCGATGCCGATGTCGTGATTCTCGACACGGCGGGCCGGCTGCACATCGACGAAGAGTTGATGGGCCAGCTCAAGCTCATCGACAAACGAATCAATCCTCAGCAAGTGTACTTGGTTGTTGACGGCATGACGGGGCAAGATGCCGTCAACAGCGCCAAGGCATTTAATGAGGCTCTTGAACTCGACGGCGTGATTCTCACCAAGCTCGATGGCGACGCTCGCGGCGGAGCCGTGCTTAGCGTCAAGGCGGTCACGGGCGTGCCGGTCAAGTTCATTGGCACGGGCGAGCACTTGGACGCTCTCCAAGAATTTCACCCAGACCGCATGGCCCAGCGCATCTTAGGGATGGGTGATATTCTCACCCTCGTCGAGCAAGCGCAGTCAAAATTCGATCAAGACGAGCTCGCCAAGCAAGAAGAACGAATGCGGAAAGGTGAGTTCACGCTCGACGATTTCCGCAAAATGATGGGCCAAACCAAAAAGCTCGGACCGCTCAACAAGATCATGGGAATGATCCCCGGCATGGGCGGCCTTGCTAACATGATTCCCGATGGCGACGCCGACGATGAGATGGGAAAACTGCAAGGCATCATCGACTCGATGACGCCCGACGAGCGCCGCAACCCCAGCAAACACATCGACCAAAGCCGTCGCCGCCGCATCGCCGCCGGTGCGGGCGTCGAACCTCACGAGGTCAACGAACTGGTCAAGCAGTTCGATGGCATGGCCGAGATGATGAAGCGCATGGCCGGCATGGGCATTGGCGAACGCATGCGTGAAATGCAGAAACTGCAAGCCGGCTTCGCCAATCCGAATGCACAGCTCGCTAAAACCAAAGGAAGCACCGGCAAAAGGCTCACCTCGCAAGAGCGCTCATCGCTCAAGAAACAACGCGAGAAAGAACTTCGCCGCCGCAAACGAGAGCAACGCAAAAAATAAATACTGATGAAATTCCCCACCGGTTAACCGCGACTCGCTAGAGGAGCGCGTCAACCAACTCAAAACCCCAAGGAGATCCCAGTGGCAGTCGTTATCCGCATGAAACAAATGGGCCGGAAGCACCGGCAATTCTTCCGGATCTGCGCGTGCGATTCGCGCAGCCCGCGTGATGGCCGCGTGATTGAAGAAATCGGCACTTACGATCCGCAAGTTCCCGACACCGACGCCCGCACGTTATTTAACCAAGAGCGAATCGCTTATTGGCTTGGCGTGGGTGCAAAGCCGTCGGACAAGGTAAGCGTCTTGATCAAGAAGTACGGCCCAACCGGCACGCATTTGGCTGAGCAGAAGTCGGCCCGCGAAAAGCTTTCGATGCCGAAGGTGATCGCAGATCCAGGTGAGCCCAAGTTCGTCGTCGGTCAGAAAAAGGCAGAAGCGGCCGCGCCGGCGGAAGAAGCCGCTGCCGCTCCCGAGGAAGCCCCAGCAGCCGAATAAGACCGAGTGAAATGACTCCAACATGAGATTCGATATTCTGACCCTGTTTCCCGAAATACTCTCGGGTTATCTGGGTCAGAGCCTACTGAAACTCGCCATCGAGCGAGAATTGGTGGATGTGCAACTGCATAACCTTCGTGATTGGACGAAGGGGAAGCACAAGCAGATTGATGATCGGCCCTACGGCGGTGGCCCGGGCATGGTTTTGATGGTGGAACCGGTGGTTGAGGCGGTCGAGGCGGTGCGACAAACGCACGCAGGCCGTGGACATGGGAAATTGGTGATGCTGACGCCGCAAGGCAGACGCCTCACGCAAAGAGTGGTTGAGGAGTTGGCAAGCGAGCAGCGACTTTTGTTGCTTTGCGGCCGGTACGAGGGGTTCGACGATCGGGTGCGCCAGATCCTCGAGCCCGACGAGATTTCGATCGGCGACTATATCCTCGGCGGCGGGGAAGTGGCGGCAATGGTAATGATCGACGCCGTGGTTCGCCTGGTTCCTGGCGTTTTGGGAGACGAAGACAGCAACAAACAAGACAGCTTCAGCAGCGGCAATCGCCTGCTCGAAGGCCCACAATTCACACGCCCAAGAGAATATCGCGGGCTAACAGTGCCCGAAGTCCTGCTAGGTGGAAATCACGAGGAAATCGCCCGCTGGCGAGAAACGCAAAGCCTGGAACGAACCAAAGAAAGACGAGCCGACTTGCTCGATAATAGATCTTAAAAGCGGTTCAAAACAACCGACGAACACATTACAATACAGCTTACGGAAAGGGTTAAAGCCATGAGTCAACAAGTTCTCAATCTGGTCGAAAAAAGTAGTATCAAAACCGATGTGCCCGAATTCAAAATCGGCGACACGGTGGATGTCCACACGCGGATTCTGGAAGGCGAGAAAGAACGCATTCAGATTTTCAACGGCGTAGTAATCGCCCGCGCCGGCTCCGGCAGCCGCGAGACCTTCGTCGTCCGCCGCATTGTGGCCGGTGAAGGCGTGGAGCGCAAATTCCCGCTTCACTCGCCAAAGATCGCCAAGATCGAAGTCAAACGTTCCGGCATCGTCCACCGCGCCAAGCTCTATTACCTCCGCGACCGCATCGGTAAGGCGGTCAAGCTCCGCGAACGCCGCGGCGAAAAAGAAGGCGCAGGCGCATAAGCGCCGCACTGCTAATTACGTTCAAGCAAGCCCAGGGGTTGCAACCCCTGGGCTTTTTTTGCGCAAAAGCATTTCCACGCTATTATACCGCCATGACTCTCTGGGACGTTTTCCTTCTCTGGCGCGAGCGCCGGCGCAACGCCGCAGAGCAACTCGCTAATGCGCCGGAAGTTTCCAGCCTCGGCCAGCGAGGCGAAGCGGCCGCCGCAAAGTATCTCAAAAAGCTCGGCTATAAACTGCTCGCGCAAAGCTCGCGCAACAAACTCGGCGAACTCGATCTAATCGCCCTCGACGGCAACCGCATCGTCTTCGTCGAAGTAAAAACACGCCGCTCAACCGACGCCGGCCACCCCAGCGAAGCGGTCGACCAAAAGAAGCAAGCCAAAATCACAACGTTGGCGCTCGCCTACTTGAAGCGGCACCGAATGCTCGACCAGCCAACACGGTTCGACGTGATCGCAATCACCTGGCCAAGCGACGACGGCGAACCAAAAATCGAACACTACAAAAACGCCTTCGAAGCAACCGGCCGCAATTCGATGTATAGCTAGTTCGCAGGTGCCGATCACAGGCACAGGAAAAAAGCGTTTCCATGTTGCGCACTAACTAAACGGCCAAGCGTCCCCTAGCGCACTCTTCTGCAAACCGCAAAGTTCCGCAATTCCGGTGCGGGCAAGCTTCAGCAAGGCCGCTAATTCCTCCTCGCTGAACGTCGCCTCTTCGCCGGTGCCTTGCACCTCTACAAATCGCCCAGCACCGGTCATGACCACGTTCATGTCAACGCTGGCATCAACATCTTCGTGGTAGTCGAGATCGAGCACTGGCTGCCCCTCAACAATGCCGACGCTGATGGCCGCGATGCTGTCGGTGATGGGCAAGCGATTCGGATCGGGAAGTTGCGGCTGAATGCTGCGGACGGCATCGACGAGCGCGATCATTGCCCCGGTAATACTTGCTGTCCGCGTGCCGCCGTCGGCTTGCAGCACGTCGCAGTCGATTGCCAAGGTTCGCTCGCCGAGCAAATCGAGATCGACCACCGCCCGCAAGCTGCGACCGATGAGCCGTTGAATCTCGGTCGTACGGCCGTCAACTTTCAGCACATCGCGTCGTTTCCGCGGCCGTGTACTCCCCGGCAACATCCCATATTCGGCCGTCACCCAACCGCGTCCCTTGCCAACCATCCAATCTGGCACTTTATTCTCAACGCTCGCGGTGCAAAGAACGACTGTCTCTCCGGCTCGAATCAATACGCTTCCAGCAGCGTGTTTAGTATAACCGCGAGTGATTTCGATTGGTCGGAGCTGCTCAGGACGACGCAAGTCGTGGCGGAGGCATGGATCGGCAGAATCTGGCATCGGGCAACTATTCCTCTAGTATCAATGTCTGACTTCCCACTTCCCCATTCCGACTTCCAACTTACTTCTGCGGTCCCAACATCCAAGCCAAAACACCCTTCTGCACATGCATCCGATTGCCGGCTTGCTGAACCACCACGCTCTGCGGGCCATCAATGACTTCGTCGGTCACTTCTTCGCCACGATGCGCCGGCAGGCAGTGCATAAACACGGCATGCTTCGGCGCGGCAGCCATCAACGATCCGTTCACTTGGTAAGCGGCGAAGTCTTTGCGGCGGCGTTCCGATTCCGTCTCTTGGCCCATGCTCGTCCAAACGTCGGTATAAACGGCCGAGGCCGACCGAACCGCTTCGGCAGGATCTTCGACAACCTTTAAATCGAGATCGGGGGTCTGCTGCTTCAGATGCTGCAAAAACTCTTCCTCGAACTCATATCCCTTGGGGCACGCCAGGATAAATTTCATCCCCATCTTGCCGCACGCCTCCGCCAGACTGCGCGAGACATTGTTGCCGTCTCCGACAAACGCCAGCGTATGTCCAGCCAGCCGACCAAACAATTCCTTAAGCGTGTATAAATCCGCCAGGGCTTGGCACGGATGTGCGTAATCGGTCAAGCCATTAATCACCGAGCAGGTGCAATGCTTGCTAAGTTGAACGGCCGTTTCGTGACGGAACGCACGAACCACCACGACATCCACATACTGGCTAATTACCCGGGCGAAATCCGCAATGCTTTCCCGCGCGCCAAAGCCAACATCGTTACCCAAGAACAGCGTATTGCCACCCAGGTTGCTCATGCCCGATTCGAAACTAACGCGCGTCCGCAGCGATGGCTTTTCAAAAATCAATGCCATCACCCGTCCCGGTAGCAGCGCCTCGCGCAGTCCGGCGACGTATTTCGATTTCAAGTCCTCGGTAATCGCGAAGATCCGATCAACCTCGGCGGATTTCAGATCAGCAAGTGTGAGAAGGTGTCTCATGAGTGGAAAGACTACGCCTCGGCGCTTTGAATTACTTCCGACAAAATATCGCACCCTTCGTGAACCTGCTGCTCCGACATATTGATCGCCGGCAACAATCGAATCACCGTTCCATGGGTGCAATTCACCAACAAATTACGGTCCATACAGCGCTGCACAATCTGCGTGCCGTCGATCGTCAGCTCAATGCCGATCATCATGCCAAGCACGCGAACCTCACGGATCAAATCGCACTCGGCCTGTAGCGCACTCAGTCGTTCGCGAAATACCTCGCTCAATCGGCGGCAATTCGCTAGCAAATCATCCTGCTCAATCGCTTCCAAAAAGGCGATCCCAGCCCGCGCGGCAATGGGATTTCCACCGTACGTCGAAGCGTGCATTCCGGGCCGCAAGCTCGGAGCGATCTCGGGCGTCGTCAGCAAGGCCCCCCCGGCGATACCACCGCAAAGTGCTTTGGCAAGCGTCATAATGTCCGGCGTCACGCCGAAATGCTGGTAAGCAAACCATTCACCCGTGCGGCCGCAGCCAGTTTGAACTTCATCGAAAATCAGCAGGCATTTGCTATCGGTCGCCAACTTTCGTAGTCCCGGCAGAAAGTCGGTCGGCGGCAACACAATGCCGCCCTCTCCTTGCACTGGCTCGACCATGATCGCGCACGTCTCGCGATCGACGAGTTTCGTCACCGCCTCGAGATCGCCGTACGGAGCGTAAACGAATCCAGCCATCAACGGCCCAAGCCCCTCGTGATACTTGGGCTGTGCAGTAGCCGAGAGCGCACCCAGCGTGCGCCCATGAAATCCACCGGTGAACGTGATGATCTTATAGCGTTCTTTGGGCGTATGTAGCCGTGCGAGCTTAATCGCCGCCTCGTTCGCTTCCGCCCCGCTGTTGCAGAAAAACGCCTGTCCGCCAAAGCTGCGCTCGCTGAGCATCTGCGCCCAGCGCCCCTGCGCCTCGGTGTACCAAGTATTCGGCACATGAATGAGCGATGCGACCTGCTCTTGCACCGCCTGCACAATCCGTGGCGGACAATGTCCCAGCAAATTACAGCCCCAACCTGGGAAAAAATCGAGGTATTTGCGTCCCTCACTATCCCAAACGTAAGAGCCCTCGCCGCGCACCAGCGAAACCGGATACCGCCGATAATTCGGGATCACGTACTTCTCAAAGACATCGATAGTCTCTTGCGACGATTGCAGCTCTGCGGTCGACATGCGAAAACCCTAGCGAATGAGTGCAAATACGCAGCCACGTTTCTAAGTGCGAGCCTTAACCAACTCCGTGCCCACGCCCGTGTTCGTATAGATTTCGAGCAACACCGAATGACGCTCGCGGCCATCGATGACGTGGACTTTGCGAATTCCCTTTTCGAGCGTCTCTAAGCAAGACTCCAACTTCGGAATCATCCCGGCATCGACCGCCTTGGTGCGAATCATCTCGCGGGCTTCGCTTGCGGTCAAAGAACTAATGACCGATTCCGGGTCGTCCTTGTTCGCGCGAACCCCATTAACATCGCTGAGATAAACCATTTTTTCCGCGCCCAGCGCCTGTGCGACGGCCGTGGCGGCGGTATCGGCGTTCACATTCAGCTTCTCACCCGTCTCTGTGCGGCACATCGACGGAATCACCGGCACAATACCCGCAATGCACAGATTGTGAATCGTCGAAAGATCGACCCGCGTAACCGTACCGACATGCCCGAGATCAACCGGATTACCGTCGTCGTCTTTCAGCGTCAGCCGCTCGCCGACAAGCACGTCGTTCTTAGTGCGAAAATTGAGCGGAGCCGCCCGGCCCCCAAGCTCCTCGATTTTATCCGCAAGCGCTTCGTTCGATTCATACGCCAGCACCTGCTCGACAATATCGCGGGTAGCATCGTCCGTGTATCGCCGCCCCTGAATAAACCTCGCGACCAATCCCGCCGCGTCCATCGCCCGCGTGATTGCCGCCCCACCACCGTGAACCAGCACCGGCCGCATGCCGACCGTCTCCATGAAAACGATATCGAGCAGCAAATGCCGCAGATGGTCCGGCTGCTCCAGCACGCTGCCGCCGAGCTTAATAACCGTGTATTTATCGCGGAACTGACGGATCCAGCCGAGTGCTTCGATCAGAACGTCGGCCTTTTGCGTGGGAGAAAGTTTCGTCAGCTTCACAACAACGGCCTCAAGAACGCGAAAAGCCAATTCCGCAAAGGGAAAACAGGTCATTTTAAGATAACCGCCCAATGTGTCAACGCTCCCACGTAGGTGCCCCGAGCCGAGGGGCACCTGGAAGTGCCAAACGATTCGGCACCACAAGTCCCGCTCGGCTCGCGGGACCTACTAAAGGCACCTCGCCCTGCATAACAATTACGCCCCTAGAACCCGCCCCACGTTCCTGCGAAGATAAACGGCCCCTGCTTCCGTTCAAATTCCTTCACATTAGAAAACCATGAGCGAACGCGTCGCCATCGTGATGGCTGCTGGCAAGGGCACCCGCATGAAATCGGACCTGCCCAAAGTGCTATTCCCCGTATTGGGGCGGCCCATGATCCACTACGTCCTCGACGCACTCGCCGCCGCCCATGTCGATCGCACCATCGTCGTGGTCGGCTACCGTGCGGACGACGTCAAGCAAGAACTCGCGGGCCGATCTAACGTAAGCTTCGCTCTCCAGGCCGAACAACTCGGCACCGGCCACGCCGTCATGATGTGCCGCGAGCAAATCGCCGAGCACGATGGCCCTGTCATGGTCGTCGCCGGCGATTCCCCCATGATGCAGCCGTCGTCGCTCGATTCGCTCTTTGCGGAATTCGACCGCTCCAAGCCCGCCTGTCTGCTCGGCACCTGCCGCAAAGAAAACCCAGCCGGCCTCGGCCGAATCGTCCGCGATGCGAACCGCCAATTCGTGGGAATTGTCGAAGAAAAGGACGCCACACCCGACCAGCGCCAGATCACCGAAGTTAACCTCAGCACCTACATTTTCAATTGCCGCGACCTGCTCGATGCCCTCAATCAAATTCGTGCGGAGAACGCCCAGCGCGAGTATTATTTAACCGATTGCCCCGGCACGCTCCTCAAGGCCGGCAAACAAGTCCTCGCCCTCGACGTATTGAAACCGTGCGAAGCCCTCAGCATCAATAACATTGACGAGCTGAAAGCGGTGGAAGCGGAGATGACTCGGCTCAACGCCTAAACACGGAACTATGAACGATCTAAAAATATTCAGTGGCCGTGCGAATCCGCAACTCACAAGACGGATCTGCGATTATTTGGGCCTGCCGGTGGGCGGTATCTCGCTGGGAAATTTCCCCGACAGCGAAATCTCCTGCAAGATCGAGGAGGACATTCGCGGCCGTGACGTTTTCCTCGTTCAATCGACATGCCCGCCCGTGAATGAGCATTTGATGGAATTGCTCATCATGATCGACAGTTGCAAGCGCGCGAGTGCTGAGCGGATTACCACAGTAATTCCGTATTTCGGTTACGCCCGGCAAGACCGTAAAGACGAAGGCCGCGTGCCGATCACCGCCAAACTCGTCGCCGATATTATTAGCCGTGCAGGTGCCGACCGCGTCCTGGCAATGGATCTGCATGCCGCCCAAATTCAAGGCTTCTTCGATGTGCCCGTGGACCACTTATATGCCGCGCCGGTCCTTAACGATTACTTCCTCAGCCAGAATTTGCCGTCAAAAGATATCGTCGTGGTAAGCCCCGATGTGGGCAGCATCAAGCGCGCTCGCGGCCATGCCGTGCGACTAAATGCGGCCCTCGCAATCGTCGATAAACGCCGAGCCAGTGCCGAGCAAACAAAGCAAGAGAATCTCATCGGCGCACCGATCGAAGGCAAAATCTGCCTGATCTTTGACGACATGATCAGCACCGCCGGCTCCATCTGCGGAGCGGCAGCGGTACTGGCAGAGCGCGGCGCAAAAGAAATCTACGTCGCCGCCTCCCACGGCGTACTGTGTGGACAGGCAATAGATCGGCTCAGTTCCACGCCCATCAAGGAAGTTGTCATTACCGACTCGATACCGCTACGACCAGAGCAACGATCCCCAAAAATTAAAGTCCTTACCATCGCCCCGCTTCTAGGCGAAGCAATCAAGCGCATCCACCGCAACGAATCCGTTAGTCGGCTCTTCGACTAACCACCTTGGATCCAATAGGCGATTCGATCGGGCTAAATGCTATTTCAAAACCGGAAAAAGCGCCCGCGGCGGATTAAATCAGCCGGTACGCGCTAGCGTCCGGTTTTAGTTAGCTCATTCTGAATCAGCTTCTATTGATTGACCTCGAATCGCTTGGACGCAGTTCCCGAATTTGTTCCTAAAAATTGTCCCTCCGCGGTCATTTATAAGCTGGTAACGAGCTTGCCGCTTATTGTGGTTTTTTTGCTAGTCAATTATTGTGGTGGTATTCTTCCATTCTCACATGGGGGTGACGATGCCTCGAATGCTCGGAAACTCCTGTTTAGCCCCGTTCACAGTGACATTTTCCCAACGAGCCAAGGCATTGAAGCCTGTTCGAGGCTTTACCCTCGTTGAACTGTTAGTGGTAATCGCCATTATCGGTGTCCTGGTCGCACTCTTGCTGCCGGCAGTACAAGCAGCGCGAGAAGCAGCCCGGCGAACGCAATGCGTCAATAATCTGCGGCAATTGGCACTCGCCGCACAGAATCATCACGACGCGCAAAAACGATTTCCGATCGGAACCTATAACCATGTAGGCGTCACGTTCAACACACCGCCCCCCTACGGCACCTATGACTGTAAGTCCGGGCCCCCGTCCAGTAGCCCTCCTGGGCAGAAAAACGACCGCCGCTGCTGGCTGCACGACCTAATGGCCTATTTCGAAGACAATGCCATTTCCACCGCATTCATCGCCTGGGAAAAAACCGGGAATCCAGCATACGACTATACCGGAAGCGGAACCCCAATCCCGATGTTGATGTGCCCCTCCGATCCAAGCAATCCCAAGGTGCAAACTTACAACCCGGGCTCCGGAAAACCCGTTTCGATTTGCTGCGCCCCCAGCCTGAGTCAGGGCTTTTCTGGCAATTACGTGGCTTGTGCCGGCAGCCAATATCTAAATGGCGTCGTGCCAGGCGAAACGCTTGAGTGCGCAAGCGCGAAAATGAACGGAATTATTTTTGCACTTTCCAAAGTGCGCGCGCAAAAGACATTACAGATGGGACCTCGCATACTGCCATGTTTTCAGAGTTGATACTATCTCCGGACACGATAGATAACGATATTCGAGGACGTTATTACAATCCTTCGCATGGCGGCGTTTACTTTACGACACGGTTCCCACCCAACGCGGCTAATGCCGACTTGTTCGATTTTTGTTCAGCGAAACCCGTGCCTGAGGCACCGTGTCAGTGGCGATCAACGCTCATGCACCTAACGGCCCGCAGCTATCACCCAGGTGGAGCGAATGTCGCATTCGGCGATGGCTCCATTCAATTCGTTTCTAGTGAAGTTGACCAGATCGCGTTTCAAGCCGCCGGCAGTCGGAATGGCGCGGAAATGAAAGTTGCTTACTAATGCCCAGAAGTGTTAGGTACCCTACCTACGCGATGGTGGCCATCTGCCTGGCGATCTTTGGTGCCGGATGTGGTAAGCCATCTGGCAAAGTTCGTATCAGCGGTTTGGTAACTTGGAACGGTAATCCGCTGCCCGAAGGCGCAGTCGATTTCTTCCTTTCGGGAGGCGACGTTCTGGCTGGTGCTGGGAAGATTGAGAATGGAAGTTTCGGGTTCGATTGCGCGGCAGGAAAAATGCGTGTCGAAATTCGCGCCAGCCGGTCCGTTCCTGGCAGCGGAGTTAACGAATTACGCCACCCTTCTGAGCAATATATCCCGCCCGTTACAACACGACTTCCGCTTTAACGGCCGAAGTCACTCTCGACGGCAAAAACCAGTTTGACTTTGCCCTCACGGAAAAGCCATAAACGGCGCGCCTCCCGGAAACGCCCTCCGACAACCCAAAACTGCTAGTTTTTGGGGCTTGCATTTCTGCCCGTTTCCGCGAAAATGAGCGGTTTCGATAAATCTTGGATAGTGTAGTCCTCACGCTCCGCGTGAGGATCCTTCACGCGGAGCGTGAAAAATACACTGCAAACTACGTGAGGATCTCGCATGGCGGAAGTGTTGAACGTCAAGGCTCGCGAAGGCCTGGGAAAAAAGAATAATCGGCGGCTGCGCAGCGATGGGATGGTGCCAGCGGAATTGTACGGCCACGGCGAGAAAAACGTCAGCCTAACCGTTTCGCACGCGGAAATGGCTTTGGCGCTAAAGCATCACTCACGTGTCGTCGAGCTAAAAGGGGCCGTCAACGAAAAAGCCCTCATCCGAGACCTGCAATGGGATACCTACGGCATCGACGTCCTCCATGTCGATTTCAGCCGGGTTTCCGAACATGAGCGAGTTTCCGTGCAAGTGCCCGTTGAGCTCAAGGGTGAGGCTCCGGGCGCGAAAGAAGGCGGCGTCATCGAGTTCGTGGTTCACGAGGTCGAAATCGAATGCGAAGCCCTTTCGATTCCCGAGAAGCTTGAAGTCAACATTAAAGAATTGCATCTTGGCGGTGAAATCACCGCGGGAGAACTGCCGTTGCCATCCGGCGCAAAAATGCTGACCGGCGCGGACGTCTTGATCGTACATTGCGTGAAGCCAAAGTTGATGGGCGAGGCGCCAGCCGAAGGCGGCGTGGTTGCAGAGCCCGAAGTAATCGGTCGCAAGGCCGGAGAAGAGGAAGGCGAAGAGGAGTAACGCGGCCGCTTGAATCGGGCTCGCCGCGGCTTCGTGAAAGCCATGAAGCTTGTCGTGGGACTTGGCAATCCGGGCCGCAAATACGAAGGAACTCGACACAATATCGGCTTCCGCGTGCTCGACGATTTGGTGACAAAGCTTGCGGGCCAAAAACGACCCAAGCAGCCGTTCCAAGCCGACATTGCCGAGTGTGCGTTGGGCGACGAAAAGTTGCTGCTCGTCTGGCCGCAAACGTTCATGAACTTGAGCGGTGGCAGTGTGCTGGCGGCAAAGGATTTTTACAAACTAGCGAATGACGAATTGTTGGTCTTGTGCGATGACTTTAACTTGCCGCTCGGCAAAGTGAGGATTCGCAAGGCAGGTTCGTCCGGGGGACAAAAAGGGCTCGAAGACATCATTCGGCGATTGGGAACGGACGAGTTCGTGAGACTACGGATTGGAATCGGCTCTCCGCCGCCGCATTACGAAACGACCGATTTTGTCCTGGGAAAGTTCACGAAAGAGGAAAAGCCGACAATGGACGAAGCGGTCTGGCGTGCCGTGGAGGCAGTGCAAGACTGGGCTCGCGATGGTGTCGATCGAGCTATGGCAAAATACAACTAAACAACCCCAAGCCCACGGATCGCACTCCGTGGGCATAAACGGAAACAGTTTTTAACAGCGCTGGCGTGAGGGCCGGCTAGGAGTGATTACCTTGGCTGAGAACGTTTACGAAGGCATGTACATCCTCGACTCGAACCGCTATAGCCGCGATCCGGGCGGCGTATCGGCACAGATTCCTGAGATGATCGAGAAGCTCGGCGGATCCATTCTGGCGAATCGCCTTTGGGAGGAACGCCGCCTGGCTTATCCGATCGGCCAACATCGCAAGGGCACCTATTGGCTCACTTACTTCAAGCTCGATAGTTCGAAGACGGTCGAACTGCACCGCGAATGCACGCTCAACGAGAACATCGTCCGCTCGCTATTTATTAAGGTCGAGCCGCGACTGGTGGACGTCCTTGTCGAACATGCGCTCGCGGGCCCGGCGGCCATGCGTCGCCCAGAGCCGGTGATTGCACCCGAACTTGACGTGGAACTTGAAGTCGAAGAGGCCATTTAACAGAGTCCGCGTGCGACTTGAAAGACGGCAAAGGAGTTTGTGATGGCCAGCTACAACCGCGTTATTTTGATCGGCAATCTCACGCGCGACCCCGAGCTGCGCTACATCCCCAGCGGCACCGCCGTCTGTGAAATTGGCCTCGCCGTTAACGATCGCCGAAAAGGCCCGAACGGCGATTGGATCGAGGAAACGACCTTCGTAGACATCACCCTGTGGGGACGGACCGCCGAAGTTTGCAGCGAGTACTGCACCAAAGGCTCGCCGCTGTTCGTTGAAGGTCGCTTGAAGTACGACGCTTGGGAAAAAGAGGGCAAGAAGTTCTCGAAGCTCCGCGTCGTCGGCGACAAGATTCAATTCATCGGTGCCAAAGGCCAAGGGGGCGGTGGTGGAGGAGGCGGGGGCGCTCCAGCCGGTCGGTCCCGCCAGCACCAGCAGCCCCAAGGCGGCTCTCACTACGAAGAAGATTACGGTGCCCCGGCTGATGTCGGCTCGTACGGCGGCGGAAGCTCCGCGGGCCCCGGCGACGGCGGCGACATCCCCTTTTAGCCCATTTCAACGTGAAACTACACGGAATTCAGTTTTTGAAACTTAGTTGAGATTTATCATGGCAAATACCAAGGCATTTCCCCGCAACCCTCTCAAAGGCATCAAGCGGCTTCCGCGCGGTAAGCACAAGGGAGTTGAACTTCTGCTCATTCAAACGGTCGATCATCTCGGTAAGCAGGGGGAAGTCGTCGAAGTAAAACGTGGCTATGCCATGAACTTCTTGTTACCGCAAGGCTTGGCCACGGTTGCCAATGACCACCACAAACGGATGGTCGAAAAACACAAAGCGAAGCTGCAAGAAATTCAAAACAAACGGCTTGCCGGGCTGCGCACCGTTGCCGAGGAAATCGCCAAGCAAAGCGTCACGATCGAGGCGAATGCCAACGACGAAGGGCACTTGTATGGCTCAGTCGGTGCCCCCGAAATCGTGTCGGCGCTCAAGCGCAACGAGATCACAATCACCGCAGATCAGGTTCGCCTCAAGGGACCGCTCAAGGAACTTGGGCTTTATACCGTGGCGATTCACGTCGCTCACGAAATCGAAGCCGAGCTGAAGGTCTGGGTGGTGCCAACCGTGACCGACGAGCCTGCCAAGTCGTAGCGCAATTCGGAACGCGGAAGTCAGAATTCGTTAGCGGGGGATTCAACCTCTTTGCTAACGGATCGACATTGCAGGGAGGGCTTTCTGAATGGCAACGGTCGAACGGACTGACAGGGCACGTACCGCGCCGAAAGTGACGGCGGAAATTCTCGACCGCCAACCGCCACGTAGCCTGGAAGCCGAACGTGGCGTGCTTTGTAGCATTCTTTTGCAATCAGAAGTTTGCGACGATGTCGCCCTCGTCGTTCGACCCGAAGATTTCTACGACGAGGCCCATCGCAAGCTCTACACGCATCTTCGCGAGATGCATGATGGCGGAAAACGCATCGACGCCACGCTACTCGTCGAACGTCTAAAGCACGCCGGCGATCACGAAGCGATCGGCGGCTACGCGTTTCTGGCGGAAGTAATGAACGCGGAAATTACCGCCGCCCACGCAATGCAGTACGCGGAAGTGGTGCGCGATAAATCAACGCTACGTTCGCTGATTTACGCCAGCACGGAAATTCTGCGAGACGCCTACGACGGCGGCCAAGAACCGCGCGAACTGCTAAGCTCGGCCGAGCAACGAATTTTCACGATTCTGGAGAATCGCGGCGGCGGAGAAGTCTCGAATATCCGCGATATTCTCACAATAGCTATGAACCGCATCGACGCCCGGATGAAGCACGATCACGTTGCGGGCGGCGTGGAAACCGGCTACACCGATTTTGATACGCTGACTGGCGGTTTGCACGAGAACGAGTTAATCATTCTCGCGGCCCGGCCTAGTATGGGTAAAACCGCGTTAGCGCTAAACATCGCCGAGCACGCCACGATGGTCTGTCAAACTCCAACGCTGTTTGTCAGCCTCGAAATGTCGAGTGTCGAGCTGGCCGACCGCATGCTCTGCTCGATCGCCGAAGTTAACGGCCAGCGATTGCGCAACGGCACGATCTCAAACGAAGATCGCCGACGGCTCATCGAAAAAGCGGCCGAAATGAGTTCCGCTCCGCTCTTTGTCGACGACACGCCAAGCCGCACTATGACCGAAATCGCCGCCGCCGCCCGACGCCTAAAGCGACGAGAAAATCTAGGTTTGGTGGTAATTGACTACTTGCAGCTAATCGAGCCCGACAATTCGAAAGACCCACGACAAGAACAAGTAGCGAAAATCGCAAGACGGCTGAAGGGGCTCGCCCGTGAGCTAAAAGTGCCCGTGCTATGCCTCGCCCAGCTAAATCGCCAAGCGGAAGCTTCCAAAGACAACAAGCCTCGACTGAGTCACCTGCGAGAATCGGGGGCGATTGAGCAAGACGCCGACGTGGTAATGTTCGTCCACCGCGAGGAATATTACCAGACAAACGACGAAGACCGCGAACGCGTCGCCGGTCAGGCCGAAATTATCATCGCCAAGCAGCGAAACGGCCCTGTCGGCGACATTAAACTGTTGTGGCGCAAGGACTTCACGCGCTTCGTCAACATGGCAAACCGCCCCTATGATGAGTTCGAGCAGTTTTAGCTGCGAAACACGGAGTCCCTACGTAAGCAGATTCGCGTATTTCTCGGGAAAACGCCGAAGGTGCCCTAATTGCCGTGGGGAGTGTGGAAGGGCGCCTTCGACGTTTTCTCGGGTTTTTGTGCAACGATGGGCGCCTTCGACGTTTTCTCGGCATTTTCAATGCCCTGGTCGAAAATTGGCTGGTTTTTACGGCTTTTTCATACAGGCACGCGCTCCCGCGGACTTCACCGCTAGCGGCAGCTTTTGCGCATCGTTCGGCAATCTCAGCCGACTCTGCCGACCAAGGGGTGAATCTTGCCTCACACATCCATCCTGCGAGCAACGTCACAACTACATTGCCTACAGTGCTTTGCGCTTTGCGAAGGCACTATTTCTAACGTTCGTTTAAGTCTCGGCATGGGGCTTGCTTTAGGTCGCCGCACGTCAGCTTAGTGCGATTCGGGGGGGCAACCCGAAACACACAAGTCTGCAAATGCCCTACGGTCTTTATATCTCCGCTGAAGGCGCAACCGCCCAGAGCCGCCGGCTCGAAGTGTTGTCCAATAATTTGGCCAACGTCGAGACGGCTGGTTTCAAGCGGCAGTTGATTGGCTTCCAAGCCCGCTTCGCGGAAGCGAACGCTCGCGGCCTTGCCGCCCCGGGCGATGGCTCGGTGAACGATCTCGGCGGCGGCATTGCTATCCGCGAAACGACGACCGACTTCTCGAAGGGCCCCGTTAAGCACACCAAGTTCCCCAGCGACGTCGCGATCGACGGCGACGGCTTCTTCGCCGTCCAGCGCGGGGACCAGATGATGCTCACCCGCGCTGGCAACTTTTCGTTCACGCAAGGCGGCGTGCTGGTGACACAAGATGGCTACCCAGTCCTCAGCGATCAGGGCACACAAATCATCATGGACCCCGACGCCGGCCCGTGGAGCATCACCTCGCAAGGCGCGTTTGTGCAAGCTGGCGAAGAACAGAAGATCGCTCTGCAGCGCCCGCAATCGCTCGGCGATCTCGTGCCGGTCTCCGAGAACCTCTTCAAGCCATTGGGAAAGACCTTACCGGTCGAGGACGATCTACGCCAAGTGAAGCCGGGCTTTCTAGAACAATCGGGCGTGAAGCCCACCAACGAAATGATGGAGCTGATCGAAACCTCCCGCTGCTTCGAAGCCAACACCAATATGATCAAAAGCCAAGACCAAATGATCGGTAATTTGCTCAGTCGCGTCCTCAAAGAAAGCTAACGGGAATAAACCTGAAGCCCGAATTCCGAAACACTGAACCCTGAACGCTGAACCCTCATGAGTATTCAAACTCTCTACACCGCCGCCTCGGGCATGTCGGCTCTCGAAACGAAGCTCGACACCATCGCCAATAACCTGGCGAACATCAACACCACGGCGTTCAAGCGAGATCGCTGCAATTTTGAAGATCTGTTTTATCGCAACTACACTCTGCCAGGCGCGCTAGACGCGCTAGGAAATCCAACCGCCGTCGGCACACACGTCGGCCTGGGTGCCAAGGTGCAGAGTACACAGATCGATTTCTCGCAGGGCAATTTCATTAATACCAACAAGCAGCTCGACGTGGCCATCCAAGGCCAAGGCTTGTTTCAAGTAACCGATCCCTCGGGCCAAATTCTCTACACGCGAGCCGGTAATTTTAACGTCAATGCGAATAGCCAGCTCGTGGTAGGCTCGGCGAATGACGGCCGCTTGGTCGAGCCGCAGATCAGTATTCCGCAAGATTCGACGGGCATTGTGATCAGTCCCAACGGCCTTGTGCAGGTTAAGCAGTACGGCACACCCAACCTGGCGACCGTCGGACAATTGCAGCTTGCTCAATTCATCGACTATGAAGGGCTGCTCAAACTCGGCGAGAATCTTTACGCACAAACCGACGGCTCCGGACCCCCGATTGTCGGCAATCCCGGTCAAAACGGCTTGGGAACCTTGCAGCAGAATTATCTTGAGGCGTCGAACGTCGAGCCAGTGAATGAGTTGATCGATTTGATTACCACGCAACGCGCTTTCGAACTCAATTCGCAAGCGATCCAAGCGGCCGATCAGGTATTGCAGTTGGTCGCCAATCTGCGGCGATTTTAGGAACTAACAAACCATGCGAAGCATCTCTACATTCATCTTTATCGCGACGACCATCGCCGGCAATCTGGCGAGCGCGATCGAACTGCAGCTTCGCGAAGACGTCCGCGCCGCCGGGGCACTCGTGCTCGTGGGAGACATCGCGGAAGTCCACGGCAAGTCTGGCGAAGATACCGATCAGATTGCCGGAATCGACCTCTTGCCCGCGCCGCCTATCGGCGAGAAACGCACGCTAAGGTTGCGGGAAATTCAAGATTTGTTGGCGGTCCGCGGTGCCAATCTGGGGATGCTCCGTTTTTCTGGCGCGAGCCAAGTGATCATCCGCGGGCCAAAACGTGAAACGCCGGTTGCGGAAACGCCAATTCGCCGAAAACCGACCACTCGCCCCGTGGCGAAAACGAAAGTCACCGAAGCCGTGCGAACATCCATCGTCAAGTATTTGAACGAGACGCAGGGAGAACTCGGTTGGCAAGCCAAGCTTGAACTAAACGACGATAAGGCCGCTCAAATTGATGCACTAGGAACCTCGCTGGTTGCGACCGGTGGACAAGCTCCCTGGAGCGGCAAGCAACGCTTCGCGCTCGGGGCTGAGAACGGCGTTGCGGAACCAGTCGAGGTCACCGTCCAAATAGAGTTGCCGCCCGCTCTGGTCGTTGCCAAGTATTCATTGCCGCGAGGCGTTCTGGTGCGGGCTGACGACGTTCGCCTGCAGCCAGGAATTGGCACCTCAGGCAAAGCGGAAGTTTTCACGACGATCGAAGAGGTGGTTGGAAAAGAAACGAATCGCGTGATTGCGGAAGGCCAAATTCTCGATGATCAGGCATTGCGCCGCCGGGTACTGTTTAAGCGCGGCGAAATCGTAACCGTCCATTCGCGATCGCAAGGTGTAAATGTCCACATGACGGCACGTGCCCGTGACGACGGCAGCGAGGGCGATTTGGTGATGGTGGAAACCATCGAAGATCGCAAAGGGTTTATGGCACGGGTCTGCGGCCCGCAGCAGGCGGAAGTCTTTGCTCAGGCGACCAAGGTGCCAAGCGAGACCGCGAACTTTGCGAAGCCTCCGCTTGACCGCACGCAGGCACCGGCGGCCCCCGTGGCACCGCTACCCACGAGCGAACAAGCTCGGCAAACGGTCCAAGCGTCCGCGAAAGGAAAAGGCCGATGAAGTCTCCATTAGCCGCGATTCTGCTTGCCGCGATCTGTTCGCCCGCGATTTGCCGCGGGCAAAGCTCGAGCCTGTTTCATCGCGACCTGCCGTCGAACGGACATCCGCTGACGCTCGAAGACACCTCCTTTTATTATCAAAAGGCTGAGCCGGTGCGAGTGTTGAAGCTGAACGACATTGTCCGTGTCGTGGTTGTCGAATCAGCCCAAACGAATTCCGAAGGCAATATCAGCCGCCGTAAACAATATCAGCTCAATGCCCAATTGCAGGAATGGGTCAAATTTCACAACGGCGATTTGGTGACGAACCCGGCCTTCGACGGCGATCCCACAATCAATGGCACCTTGCAAGGCCAAGGCCGTGCCCAATCTAATTTGCAAACAAAAGAAGGCATACAATTTAAGATCGCGGCTCGCGTGGTGGACATTCGCCCCAACGGCCATCTGGTGATCGAAGCGCACTCCATCGTCAAAAATAACGACGAAGTTTGGGAGCAGGGACTGAGCGGCGTTGTCTCGCCCGATAAAGTTAATCCCAAGGGAGAAGTGATTAGCGATGACGTGGCGGAGTTGATGATCAACAAAACCGAAAAAGGCCAAGTACGAGACGGCTACCGCCGCGGCTGGTTCTACTACCTGCTCGATCGTTACGGAATGTTCTAATCTGAAATCCGAAGTCCGAAAATCGACTGTACTAATATGAAAAGCCTTACTAAACACCTAGTATGCTTCATGCTGGCGACGGCGATGGTCGCGTGCTCCAGCAACGATGCAAACGCTCGCGTGCTTCTTAAAAACATCTGCCGCGTCAAAGGCCAGGAAGAGAATACGCTGCACGGACTTGGGCTGGTAGTCGGCTTAAAGGGTACCGGAGAGGGTGGCGACTTTCTGCCAACCGTGCAAAGCCTCGCGGTCGCCTTGCAATTAATGGGTAACCCGGTCGGGCAACGCGGCCCAATCGCACTGAAGGATGCAAAGAATGTGGCACTCGTCATGGTCACCGCCACGGTGCCGGCCGCTGGTGGACGCCAAGGTGACAAGCTCGACTGTACGATCAGCTCAATCGGCAAAGCAAAAAGCCTCCGCGGCGGCACACTTTTCATGACACCGCTACAAGGCCCTCAAGTCGGCAATCCTCGTGTTTACGCGTTCGCATCGGGATTGGTGGAACTTGACGATGATTCCGTCCCAACCACGGGCAAGGTCCATGCGGGCTGCCGGTTAGAAGAAGATTTCTTCAACGTGTTCGCGAAGGACGGCAAGATCACGCTCGTCCTCGACAAAAACCACGCCGACTTTCAAGTCGCCCAAGACACGGCGGAACTGATCAATGGCAGCCAACTAAATCTGCAAGCGGCTGACTCACAGCTCGCCCGAGCCCTCGATCAAAACAATATCGAAGTGACCATTCCCCGACAGTACTTGGACGATCCAGTGCAATTCGTCTCGCAAGTGTTGAGTCTGCAGTCGGCCGATCCGCAACCGGAAGCCCGGGTCGTCATCAACGAGCGCGCCGGCAGCATCGTCATCAGCGGCGATGTTGAAATCGGCAGCGTGGTTGTCACGCACAAGAGCATCATCATCGAAACAGGCGTGATCATTCCTAACACACGCTTTGTGCCTCTAGATACCGAGAAAACGAACAGCGCCAAGCTCAAATCCTTGGTCGAGGCGCTCAATGCCGTTAAGGTTTCGACAGCCGACATTATCGACATCATCAAGGGTCTCGAACGTGACGGCAAGTTGCACGCTGCTTTGATCATCGAGTAAGTTCGCGGCAATCGCTCCTACCAGGGAAGTTTCGCAGATGGACATTTCAGCCCTCACCGGTCACCGCTCGATCGACAGTGTGCGCTCGCTGTCGAACGGACAGAATGAGACGGCCAAGAAATTGACGGAGGAAGGTGCCGCCGATCAACCCGATCTCAAGAAGGCATTCGACTCATTCATCGGCGAGACGTTCTACGGCCAAATGCTCAGTGCGATGCGCAAGACGCAGCATACGCCGGCCTATTTCGACGGCGGCCAAGCGGAAAAAGTATTTCAACAGCAACTCGATCAAACGCTGGCCACGAAGCTCGCCGAATCTTCCGCCGGATCTTTTAGCGGGCCGATGTTCGAGTTATTCCAATTGAATCGCCTCGGTGGTCGGTAGTCCTTCGGATGGTTCGAAATCCTCAATTCAATAACTGGCTCGTATGAAATTAAATACCGTGACCGCCGACTGGGAGACCGAAGTCGCAGCGTTTTTGGAAAACTTATCCAACACGCAAGGCGAAATGCTCAGCCTGCTGAATGAAAAGCGGATGCTCTTGGTGACCTACGACTCCGCGGGCTTGGCCGAGATTGCCATTCGCGAAGAACAATTGATGGCACGTCTGCAAGCGTGCCTCGATCGCCGTGCCGAACTGCTAGCACGCGCCGGCGAAGATGGGCACCCTCATGGCACCATCCGCGAACTGACCGAATCTCTTCCTCGCAAAGACCAAACCAACCTCAGCAAGCATCTCAAGCAAGCAACCTCCCAAAGCCGGATCTTGCAGCACCAAAGTATCGCCAACTGGGTTCTGGTGCAAAGAACCTTGCTACATCTTTCTCAGATGTTAGAGATTATCGCAACCGGCGGGCGATCTCAGCCGACCTATGGAAAAGGGGAAGCCGCGCATTCGAGCGGCGCATTGGTAGACCAGGCGGCCTAGCAAATCTCGGCAGGCCATCTGGAAGAATTTTCCGGTCTTTGGCCATGTCACTTCTCGGCTCCATTCAGCTTGCCAATAACACCCTGCGCGCTGCCGACATCGGCTTGCAGGTGGTTGGCAATAATATTGCCAATGCGGGCACGCCCGGCTACACCCGGCAAGAGGCGGTGCTCACTCCCGCCCCCGTACAGCGCCTGGGCAACCTGCTGCTGGGCATGGGCGTCAAGGTGGATGGGATCGTTCAGAAGGTTGACAACAATCTCATCGAACGCCTGCGCAATGCCAGCAGTGACACCGCTAGCAGCGACGTCCAAAAAAACGTCTACCAGCAATTGGAAGGTCTGCTTGGCGAGCTCAGCGACACCGATTTAAGCACGTCGCTGAATAACTTCTTTTCGAGCCTTGACGAGGTACTGAACCAGCCAGAAAGCATTTCGGTCCGCAATTTGGCAGTGCTTAAAGGCCAAACGTTGGCCAGCGATATCAATCGCCTCGCTTCTCGAACGCGCGACATTCGTACCAATGTCAATAAGCAAGTGGCTGATTCCGCCACCGATATCAACCGGCTCCTGACCAATATCCGCGCTTTGAATCTCAAAATCGCGGAAGTCGAGGGAGGTCAGATTTCCAAGAGCGACGCATCGGGCCTCCGCGACCAGCGTAATAACGATCTCGCCAGCCTGGCAAAGTTAGTTGACATAAAAGTGCAAGAGCAGACCAGCGGCGGTGTCTCGGTATTCACATCGGACGGCGATTATCTCGTGTTCGAAGGTAATCTGCGTAAGGTCAAAGTGGAAAATCTCTCCGATCGCGGTCAGCCGATCAGCGAGCTAAGAATTGAGGGAACTAACTCGAAACTGACGACAACTTCCGGCGCGGTCGGTGGACTCGTGACGGCCCGCGACGATATTCTGGGCGGATTTCTGGATAAGCTTGACACGTTGGCCGGCACGCTGATCAACGAATTCAACAAGGCATACTCGTCCGGCCAAGGTCTCAACGGATATCAAATGTTGACGAGCGAGCATCCCGTAAATGCAACGACGCAATCGCTGGACGAGGCGGGCCTTCCGTTCACACCCGTCAATGGATCGTTTGAGATTCAGGTTTACAATAAGCGCACCAAATTGACGCAGACGACCCATATCACGGTCGATCTAAATGGTCTCGATAACGATACGTCACTCGCAAATCTACAAGCGCAACTCGATGCCGTTGACGGCGTATCGGCATCTCTTACGACCGACGGCAAGCTGAAGCTATCGAGCGACTCCGCCGATCAATCGATCGCATTTGGAAACGATACGAGTGGCGTTTTGGCGGCACTAGGCTTCAATACCTTCTTCACGGGTTCAACCGCCCTGAATGTAGGCGTGAACGCCGCAGTAGCGAAAGACCCGTCGTTGTTCGCCGCCAGCAAAGGGGGAATCGGGGCGGACACTCAAAATGGTGTCGAGTTAGCCGGCTTTTTAGACAAAGCGATCGGCAGTCAATCGGGGTCAACCATCGCGGACATGTACGCGCAGATTACGGGCGACGTGACACAAGCCTCGTCGGTCGCCGCCAGCGTCAACACCGGTTTTCAAACGTTCGAGGACTCTCTCAGCGGCCAAGCACAGGCCATCAGCGGCGTTAATTTGGACGAAGAAGCGATCAAAATGATTGAGTACCAACGAATGTACCAAGCCTCCGCCAAATTTATTGCGACGATCAATGACCTCTTAGAAGTCTTGGTGAATTTGTAAGGCAGTGGTTTTGAACGCGGGTGCGGTCGCGCTCACTTATTAACAATTTGAGTGATTTCCTATGTCCTCCGTCATTCCCGTCCCGTCGTCCCGGGTGCCGAATCAGTTGGCGCGAGACCGTCTCGTCCGCCAACTCTCGGGCGACCAAATCGATCTGGCGAAATTACAAACGCAAATCAGCACCGGCCGCCGGGTACTTCTTCCCAGTGACGACGCGCCTGCCGCGCTACGAGGGATCGCCTTACAGCAGCTTCTTGAACGCAAAGCGCAAGTTCAAACGAACCTGCAAACGAACCAATCATTTTTGAGTGCCACCGATTCCGCAATTTCGCATGTCTCCGACCTGCTGAACAGTGCGCGGGCGACGGCCTTGGGCGTGCTCGACACAGGTGCCAGCGACGCGCAACGTGCCGCCGCGGCTCAAGAGATCGACCGTGCAATTCAGCAACTGACCGATATTGGCAATCAAAAATTCCGGGGGCGATATTTGTTTAGTGGATCGGCTACCACAACCTCGCCATTTACAAACAGCGGCTTAAACGTGGCGTATGCCGGCAACGAATCGCGGTTGCAAAGTTATGCTGACACCGATTTGCTGTTCGACACCAACGCAAACGGCAGTGCCGTGTTCGGCGCGCTTTCCGCGCCGGTCAAGGGAGCCGACCTGAACCCAGCGGTCGACGACAGCACCCTGCTTGCAAATCTGCGCGGAGGGCAGGGCATCGCCAAGGGCAGCATCGCAATTTCTGATGGCACCAAAACCGTAAACGTTGATCTCAGCGGAGCATCTACGATCGGTGATGTGAAGGCTCTGATCGAAGCCCACGCGCCGGCGGGACGACAGGTTTCCGTTTCAATAACGAACACCGGGTTAAGTATATCGCTCGATTCCACGGGTGGCGGCGCGCTCAGCATCACGGAGGTGGGCGGCGGAACAACCGCCGCGGACCTTGGAATTTTGCATCCGAATGGCACAGGCGTCGGCCCCGTCGTTGGCAGCGATCTTAACCCGCGCCTCACCAAGACTACACCGCTCTCCAAGCTGTTGGGTGCCAGCATCAACTCGTCCTCCAGTATTCGCGTGACCAATGGCGGACAAACCTTCGACATCAGTTTTTCTGGCGCGACGACCGTGGAAGATGTGTTGAATAAATTCAATGGGGCTGGAGCAGGATTGGTTGCTGAGATTAACGAGGCTGGAACAGGCATTAACATTCGCTCGCGATTTAGCGGCGTCGATTTCTCCATCGGTGAAAACGGCAACACAACCGCCAGCGATCTCGGCCTGCGAACCCTGACAGGCGCAGTTCGCCTCGAAGACCTCAACCATCGATTTGGCGTTCACGATTCAACGGGCAATGATTTCAATATCCGTCGAAAAGACGGCGTCGAGTTTGGAATCGACGTCTCGGGCGCAACCACCATCCAGGACGTAATCGATCGAATTAACAACCATGCCGACAACCAAGACCCGGCCCACAAAGTGACCGCGCGGTTGGCCCAGTACGGCAACGGCATTGAATTGACAACCAGCGATTCTTCAACTGCCGCCACTCTGGCGGTAATTAAAGCACCGTCTAGTCAAGCTGCCATCGACTTGGGTTTAATTGCCGACGGAGCCACCGCAAGTGGAACACCGACTAGCGTTGGCGGCGTTGACATCCTAACCGGTCGCGACGCCAACCCGAGAGAAGTCGAAGGCGCGTTCTCGGCACTAGTCCGCCTCCGAGACGCACTGACCGCCAACGATTCCAACCAAATCAATCGCTCGATCGAGTTGCTCGATGGCTCTACCTTGACGATCAATAATGCACGCGCCGAGATCGGTGCCCGGCAAGAAGGGTTAGACACGCTGCAAACGCGCCTGGGCGACGAGGTGATCTCGCTGAAGGATTCGCTGTCGAAAGAAGTGGACGTCGACTTGACCCAAGCAATTTCCGAGTTGACGTCACGCCAGTCGGCCTATCAGGCGACTCTCCAAACCACGGCTGCCGTCTCAAAACTGAGTCTGCTTGACTTCCTTTAATCGTCACGGCGTGGATATCGCTAAAATCATTCGCCACTAGTCACTCTGCAATCATGCACGTTACTTGGCTTATTCCTGGCGCGGTCGAACAGCATGTCGACAAGCTCTACTCGTCGATGGCAAGCGTGCGCTATCGGGTGTTGTTTGTCGCCGAGCATCTAGCCAACCTCGGCAACCGAGTCGACCTGGTTTGTGAAGGAGCATTGGCAGATTCGTCTGACTTGGAGACACCCCTGAGCGCCGATGTGGTCATCGTTTCAAAAGGACTGTTTGACGAGAGCGTGCCACTTGCCGAGCGTGCCAAGCGGCTCGGCGCCCATTTGCTAATGGATATCTGCGACGACCATTTCTCGACGCAATTCAGCGACACCTACTTTGCGCTATGCGAGCTCGCCGACGGCATCATCGCCAGCACCCCGGGAATGGCGCGGGTGATTCAAGAACGTACCGGCCGAGCCGCCACGGTCATTGACGATCCCTTCGAAGCGGCGCCGGGAGATGCGAGGTTCGCTCCCACGCAAGATGCGATCAAGCTACTCTGGTTCGGACATCCCACGAACTTCGATACGCTCGCCGCGATGATTCCGGACCTCGTCGCGCTTGGTCGCGAGCAGCCCGTCGCACTTCAGGTGGTTTCGCAAGATGACGGCAAGATTAGGCCCATTCTGGCGAATCTATCGGCAGTTCATACGACATCGTTCACCGCGCGGTTCACGGCATGGACTCAAGACGCGACATGGCAAGCCATCGACGATTGCGACATCGTGGTTATCCCCAGCCTACCGAGTGCGGCAAAGCTCATTAAAAGCCCGAACCGAATGGTTGAGTCGATTCGCCGCGGGCGATTTGTGGCGGCGTATCCGTTGCCCTCGTACCAAGCTTTCGCAAAATACGCATGGCTAGGGGAGGATGTCTGCACTGGCATCCGCTGGGCGATTTCTCATCCGGGCGAGGCACTGTGCCGCATCAAGGCAGGGCAACATTTTGTCGCCGAGCAATTCGCCCCCAACAAACTTGCGAGTCGCTGGGAGTCGGTGATTCGTCAATATGCAGGCCGCCGCTTAGTTGGATCAACCAACTAGCCTTCGGCGCATCCGCCTATCGTTGCGGGGGAAGAATGACCGGACGCTTGCCGGCGATCGGCTTCGGCGCTGTCGCATCTTTCACTTGTTTCGGCTTCTTCTTTTCTTTGCGGATATCTTTGTTCCCCATGACAAACTCCTTCGTGCGGTAAACCTGATAGTTAAAACCCGTGAATGGAACACTCGCGGTTATTAGTTTTTAATCGACGGTGGCCAGACGCGCCAAGCCTCTTTGAGCGTCGGCGTTCCCGGGCTGAAGCACCAGAGCCCGACGATAGAGCGCGCTGGCTTGCTTGGACGAGCCAGACGTGGCGTGAATCGAGGCCAACTTGACCAGCAATTGCGGAGAATCGGGATGAATTTCGAGCGCCTCGGCATACGACGCCGCTGCGGCTTCGTCGCGAACTCGCTCGGTCCTCATTTGTGCGAGGTTGCTTTGCGCCTCGGCCAAGTTGGGATTATCGGTGAGCGCCGCCTCGATTGCCGCAATGGCCTCGTCCTTTCGGCCCACCATCCACAGACAAGTCCCCAGCGTATTTTTGTAACGGGCTTCATTCATGTTGAGTTGGCAGGCACGGGCGGCGTGTTCCATCGCGAGTTGATGCTCACCCAACTGCAGTTCACAGAGGGCCAACATGTTGGCGACTTCCGGCACTCGTGGCTGTTCTTTGAGCAATTTGCGGAACGAAATGCGAGCGCCGATGATGTCGCCCTTTTGCTGCCGCGCCTGTGCGGCGGCGAATTGATGTTCCGCCGGTGTCGGTTTAGCGGGGGCAACTTTGCCAGGGACTTTCGCCCAACCCAAAATCAAATCGTCACCCACACGGTCGAGCACTTCAGCCCCGAGCGATTCAAGAAACTCGATCGATTCGTAGGGTTTTTGACCGTAATGTTTAACACCGTGCAGTTTTTCTTCAACAATCACAATCGGTTGATTGCGAATGAGCGTGGCCTCCGCCCCTTTGAGCGCGTCGATCTCGAAGCCTTCGCAATCGAGCTTGATATAGCTGACACCGCTCAAGCCGAAGTCATCCAGCTTGCCAAGCGGCACGATGCCAGGCGTCTTGAGGTCAATATGGGTAGCGCCGGTGTGGTTTTCATCGTAGGAAAACGAGACCGCTCCGTGCCGATTGCCCAAGGCGAGCGGCACAATTTGCAGACGCTCGGAAGTCACGTTCTTCTCCAGGCAGGCTCGCATTGGGGCCATGGGCTCGAACGCAAGTACGCGGCGAAACTTTTGGACCAGGAACTTGCTCCACAGCCCGACGTGCGCTCCAATGTCGATCGCGAGATCCCACGTGGGAACAAATTCCAGCGATCGGTTCAATTGGGTGATTTGGTAGACGCCGCCCGATGCCATTAAGTATCGAGGCATTTCGGTCTCCCCATCGGGGAGATAAATTCCGGCTATTTGCTTCATGGTCCCGTTCCCTCTACAGAAGCCGAGTGATTGTTGTCATTGATGCCTCCGATCAGACCGCGCGCCATCGCGGCCTTTCGCGCAGAAAAGGAGACGCCAAATCAATCGTCTTTTTAGCCGTTAAACTTGACGAGATCGTCAAATTCGGTGCAATCACCACATTTATTCCAATCGTACTATTCGACGCTCACTATTGAACCTTCCTATTTTCCGTAGAACGCCGAGTCGTTTTTCCTCTACCTTAATTGTGCCATCAACCGATGTAGCAATTGTGAGTCGTCTGCGGAGCAGGCGCGCTTGGAAAGACTGCCACGGAGAGGCATGGAAATGAGAATCGAATCAACTCGCTTCGGTCGGTTAGAAGTTGAGCCCGACGATGTGATCCAGTTTTCGAGCGGAATTTTCGGTTTGGAAACGTGTCAAGATTGGGTACTGCTCGCGGACGCCCAGAACGAGGCACTCGGCTGGCTCCAGAGCACAACTCGTCCCGACGTGGCCGTAGCAGTTGTAAGTCCGCGACGGTTTGTCCCCAATTATCAGGTTCGTATTTGTCGAAGCGAATTGGCGTCGCTTTCGCTCGAAGATCAGCGAGAAGCGAAAGTGCTCGTGATCGTTGGCAAAAACGACCGTTCAATTACGCTGAATTTGAAAGCCCCGCTCATCATCAACCTGAAACGGCAAATGGGCCGACAGGTGGTCGTGAATAACGAGGCCCCGATTCAATACGAATTGACCGTGGAAACGACCCCGATCCGAATGATTGCCTAATCCGATCCGAAATTGCAAAAGAGTCCGAGCCGCATTCCGTAGAAACGCCCACCGAAACCCCACCAACAACGCGTTCGAACGGCAAGGAGTGCCCACTCCGAACCACGACGCATAACCTGCCGGAAAGCCCCCGCCAGCTTTCCCACTGAGATAACACACGCCGATCTCACGATTGGCGTAACTGGAAGGAGCACCCAGATGCTTGTCCTGTCGAGGCAACGCGACGAAAGCATCATCATCGGCGACAACATTGTTGTCACGATCGTGGACATTCGCGGAGACAAAGTGCGTCTTGGGATCAACGCGCCAACAGAGATCCCCGTTCATCGTCAAGAAGTTTACGAAGCGATTCAACGCGAAAATTTGCGCGCCACCCGGCTTGAGCCCAAAGACACCCGGGAAGTCGGCAAGGTGACACGAGATTCACAACGGCCCAACGGCACCGGCTGACATGGTATTGTCCCCGGACCAGCAAGGGCTGCTTTGGTCCGGGGAATCGAACGGCGGGCTGGCATGAACCGCCGCGGCACGAGAATGTTCGTCTGACATGCGCGCCGTTCCCTTCGCATCTCTCAGGGCGGCATCTCAAATTGGCCGCAAACCGGCATTCTGTTGACTCTGCCGATTTTGCCGACGACGCGGTGGGCTGTCATTGAGGATTGCTCCGCGCGACCATTTTCACTGTGCTGACGTGAAAAACGTGTCGAACCAGAATGATGGGTGCAATATGCAAGGAGGCACCGAATTTTCCAAATTGCCTAAAGCACCCACACGCCCAGGCCGATACTCGATTTACCGTGACCATTTCGCGCCTGCTCTTTGACGAGCGGGAGCGAAAACAAAACACCGTATTTTCACAAACTCGCGCTAAGTGCGTCACCGGGCCGGTCCCGAGGCGCCACAAGGCCAAGCTAAGTTCAACCTCATTCGAGCGCCGCTCGTTTGCTGTTGGGCTTGGTTCTAAAATTCTTGGAGGGGTGGCATGACTCGGATCAATACAAACGTCAGCTCTTTGGTCGCACAGAAGACCTTGGCGCGATCGAACGACCAATTGCAAACGGCCCTGACTCGGCTCAGCACCGGTTTGCGGATCAACGTCGGTAAAGACGACCCGGCCGGTTTGATCGCTAGCGAAGTGCTTCGCAGCGACATCGTCAGCGTTAACAAGGCCATCTCCAACAGCGAACGGGCGAACCAGATTATTGCCACGGCCGACAGCGCACTCGGCCAGGTCAGCTCGCTGCTCAACGACATTCGCGGGCTGGTCTCGGAAGCCGCCAACACGGGCGCTTTGAGCGACGACCAAATCGCGGCCAATCAATTGCAGGTTGACTCTTCGCTGGAAGCGATCGACCGCATTGCCCAAACTACCTCGTTCCAAGGCCGCCGTCTGCTTGATGGCAGCTTGGACTTCCTCACCAGCTCGATCGGCACCGCCGACACGAAAGCCGCTGGAACGCTCACCGGAACCACGGACGACGTGAAGTCGGCCGGTTCGATCGGAAGCGCGGATTCGTTCGCGAAGCTTTCCGTCGGTAACAGCGGCGGTGGCATCGTAACTCTGACTGCCTTGAGCGGTGGTACGACTTACAACAACTACTCGGTTTCGATCGCGTACACCGCGGGCGTCAACGCTGGCGCTACCGCGACTGCTTCGATCAACCCAGCCGGCGGCGGTGCGATTCGAATCGTCGCTTATAGCGACTCGACCGCGGCCAGCGCTGCGGCGGCTTTGGCTGCGAACGCGACGGTCGCCTCGGTGTTCTCGGCGACTGCCACGACCGTCGGCCTCGCACTCTCCAGCACGGCGTCGATCGCTGGGACGACAAGCGGCGGTGCGTTCGACAACTCGATTCACATTGAATCGTTGATCGGTGGTGCGTCGTTCAACAACCTGAACCTCGTGTTCGTGAGCGGTGCGACAGCAGGAGCCGAAACGGCCTCGTATGCCACGACCGGCAACACGCTGACGATCGGGATCGCGGATGGCAGCTCGACCACGTCGCAAGTTCTCGCCGCCATCAACGCCACCGGCGTGTTCAGCGCGGGAACCAACGGCCTCGGTCTCGGTATTTACTCCGCGACGACCAGCAATGCCGTCAACGTCACCACGGGCGGCTCGAACGGCAACAAGTTGACTCTCTCGGCGGCTGTCGGCGGAACGGCCTACAACAACGCACGCGTTGTCTTCGCCGATTCCGCCGCCACTGGCGCCGAAACCGCCTCGTACAGCACGACAACGAATACGTTGTCGGTTTACAAAGCTGCGGGAACGAGCGTTAACTCGATCATCAGCGCCATCAATGCCACGGGCGTGTTCAGTGCAAGCACCAGCACCCGCGGTCTTGGCACGATCTCGGCTGCTACCTACGGCAACGTAACCACGGGTGGCGCTACGGGAAGCTCGGCCGTCAGCGATCTGCGAGTCGAGCAGGCTAACTTCGGTACTGCTAGTGCAATTGGCGTCTCCGTACAAATTGACCACCAAGCCACGCAAGGCACGCTGACCTACGGAGGCGGCGCGCTTACCAACGACTTGATCCTGGAGCTCGGTGGCAAGACCGGTTTCGAAACCTTCAACTTCGGTTCCGGAACGACAGTCTCGCAGATTCAAACTGCGATCAACACGGTCAGTGATGCCACGGGTGTCGAAGCAACCGTCAACAATGGCAACCTCGTGCTGAAGAGCACCGAGTACGGCTCGGACTCGTTCGTCTCGGCAAAGGCCCTCAGCGGTAACTTCGAAACGACCGACAGCTCGAATGCCTCGGCCACCCGCAGCAGCGGAACCGACGTGAGTGCCCGTATCAACGGTGTCACCGCGACCGGCAAGGGTCTGCGAGCTTCGCTCAACACCAGCAGCTTGGACCTGAGCTTCGCGGTGAACAGCAAGTACCAAGATGGAGACAGCTTCTCGTTCAACGTAACGGGTGGCGGTGCGACCTTCCAAATCGGTCCGGATGTGATCTCGAACCAACAAGCCCGCATCGGCATCCAAGGTGTCAGCTCGGCGACCCTCGGTGGCGTCAGCGGCAAACTGTTCGAGATTCGCTCGGGTGGAGCCAAGTCGCTCGGCAACGACGTGAAAGCTGCTGCGAAAGTGATCGACGAAGTTATCAGCACGGTGACCGGCCTTCGCGGTCGACTCGGTGCCTTCCAGAAGACGACTCTGGAAACGAACATCATCACGCTGAACTCTTCGCTGGAAAACCTGACGACTGCCGAAAGCTCGATCCGAGATGCCGACTTCGCCGCCGAAAGTGCGAACCTGACGCGAGCTCAGATCTTGGTGCAATCGGGTACCTCGGTGCTCCAGATCTCGAACCAACAGCCGCAGAACGTGCTCGCCCTGTTGCGAGGCTAAGCTTCGGCTGATAGGTAATCGAAAAGCAAACCCGGTCCGCCGTGCTGCAAAGTACGGCGGACCGGTTCTTTTTGGAGCGTTGGATTTCACCGCATTCATTGAAGCAAATTCAGATTGCATTTCTGCCTCTCCGAAGGACTTTGCGAGCGGCCGAACTGTTTCTCCGCTGCCTGCGCCGTGAAACGATTTGCGAAAACGTGTTTTTTCACGATTGGACAGGTACGTCCTTTCAACGCCGCATAATAAAAACGCTGCTTTTCTCGCTGTTTCTTTGCAAAACGGTTCGTGATTCGAGCCCAGGGTTTTGTCGCATTTAAGTCGATTTACGTCGTGTTTAGGTAAGGTTTAGGTCGAGTTTGCGACGGCTTTAAGTCAGTTTAAGTTGGGTTTAAGTCAGTTTACGTCGCTGTTTTTTCACCGGAGTGGTGTCATCTTTACCTGTATTAGCGCGCAGTTTCATCACCTCGCGAAACGCGCCCGTAGGTACCACACGTCAAGCGTCTCAAACAGTAGCGAGCGATACCCAATTCGGACGGTTGACGCACGAATTTGAAAGCCTCGAGTACCACACCTGAATTCCGTCGACTGCGCCCAGCCAACACTTAGCAATACATGTTCATGAGTATACTACCCAGCCACGTCGGATTCCAGCCTCAATTTGACGCCACCCGACTAGGGAATACCCTAATTCGCTAGGCTACGCGAGTAACTGGAATTAACAGCGCGTGGGTTGATCACTTTCGAGGGTCTGGCGGCACCTTCAATTTGCCGGAAAGGGTCTTTGTCCAGCGTTTGCGGGCTGGAGGCCAGTTATTGATGGGGAGTTTATTCATGTCGCGCCCTTTCATGGTGATTGGATCGACATAGGCGCATTCGATTTCGACGGTGATTTTGTGCTCTCCGGGTTCCAGTTTGCCTTGATAGTGCGCCCACCATTTGAAGTCGTTTTTTTGCAGCTGGGTCATTTGCAAGCGATTTCCGTCAAGAAGCACTTCTTTGACATTCCAGAGAAGTGCCACACCTAAGCCGTATTGATTACCGTCCCAGATGGTGCCATGCTCGATTTCGATTTGAAAATCATTATTGGTACCGCCGCCGATCATTTTTAGCGGCGTTAATTTGGGCTCGGTACCATAGTACGCGTCGCACAGTTCGAATTGCAATTCATCGGAGATTAGTTTCCCTTGCGTCGCTCTGCGCAAAAACTTTCCTTGCCAAGGCAAGGGCTGTTTCCAGCCGTTGGGACTGGCACTCGTCATATAGGAAATCAATTCCCGGACGGCGTCGCTCGCTTCTTGGCTTGACAATGCTCCGCTGTTCATCCGACGCTCTAGTTCGTCCCAGACCCACGGTTCGTTTACCCGGCTCGGAAGTCGCTCTTTGATTAGCCGCTCGGTCGAGAGGACTCGGAGGGGATCACCGGACGGCCAAGCAATCAGTCGCGTGGCGGAAATGAGAAGGGGCATTAGCAGGAGCGCTACGCCCCAGGCCGCGAGGGCCCATCGTCGCCCCTTCTGATTCCGCGCAAACTCCACCGCGCGCGGCTGGAAAAGTTCCGCGCCGCAGTGAGGGCAAACGGGCGTCGCACTCGGCACCACGTCTCGCAAAACATGGAAGCACTTCGCGCAGATCGGGTTGACTGGATTCGGTTTGTACCAGCAGCCGAGCCAAAGGATGGTTCCGATCGCCAAAAGAAATGGCACGATGGTCGACAGGATTGTCAGGACCTGAAAAAAGACTTCGGGCTTTTCGATTAGGAGCTTGGTCATCACGCCGAAAAAGGCACCCAACCCGCCAACGGCCAGCGCCATAGTTCGGAGGCTAAATCTCATGGTTTAGAGGCTCGTGAGAAGGGAGGGCAAGGTAACAAGTCAAAAATCGCAAATTGGCAATGTAGCGGATAAACCGCCCTAATACATTTTCCAAATCCCCTCCTTTGTGTGCCAAAGTCCCGAACTCGGCCGTCAGCAACCGGCTTTCTCTTGTTGCTTTGGTTGAGTTTGTGGGCGTAATGAACAAGCTGCTTCGTTGAAAAAGCCTGATCGGAGGCCCCAAACCCCGTTGACGGACTGCGAGGGCCTGATAGGATGGCGTTGTTGATACAGAGTCTCAGTATCATATAACTCACGGATTGCTTAAGAACGAGGGTACCGTTCATGCTCCACTTCCCAAGAACAGACTCCAAAAGCAACGCTTTCAGATGCCTCAGGCGTGTCCGACGAAACTGCCCTTGGCCTGGATTCACGCTCGTGGAGCTATTGGTTGTGATTGCGATTATTGGCGTCTTGGTTGCGCTTCTTTTGCCGGGGGTGCAGGCGGCGCGGGAGGCAGCGCGGCGGTCTTCTTGTACGAATAATTTGCGGCAGGTTGGCGTGGCTTTGCACAACTTTATGGGGGCTCAAAAGCGGCTGCCCGCCAATGGGAATTATCTGTGGAACGGCAGTGCGATTACGACTACGAACGCTTGGTCGGGCATGGCGAGATTGCTGCCGTACATGGAGGAGGAGAATCTGTACCGGGGCATTAACTTTTCTGTCTCTTACAGTTCGCAGATCAATATCTCGTCGAAGAAGATTTCGGTTTTCGTTTGCCCGAGCGAAATGAACGATCGGGGCCAGGGGACCGATCCGACGTATGGGAATAAGCATTGGCCAATCGACTACACGCTGAACAATGGCACGTGGGAAGTACTGACGGCCAAGAGCACGCGGATGCACAATGGGGATGGGGCGTTTGGGCCGAACGTTGGTCGCCGGCCTTCTGAATTTGTGGATGGGCTGAGTAAGACGCTCGCCTGTGCCGAGGTGAAGGCGTTTACGAGTCGCGTTTCGGGAGCGGCGAACACGGCGACTTTTTCGACGCCGCCCGCGCCGCCGACCGATCTTTCATCCCTGTCGCTTGGAACCTTTAATCCGACCTCGTACACGCATGTGGAATGGGTGGACGGGAAGGTGCATGAGACCGGCTTCACGACGGTCTTTACGCCGAACACGCAGGTCATTTTTTCTGATAGCGGCCAAAACTTTGATGTCGATGTCGTACTGGCGACGGAATCGAATCCGGGGGACACCTACGCGGCGGTGACTTCGCGGAGTTACCACCCTAGTTGCGTGAATGTCGTGATGATGGACGGGTCGGTAACCGCGATTAACGATTCGATTGCGCTACCGATCTGGCGCGGCATGGGAACGCGCGAAGGGGGCGAGATCGTCGCGGGGCAGTAGGTCAAGGCTCTTCAGGCCGACGGCGTCAATTCGTTTCAATTGATTACGCCTTCTCGGGGCCGGCGGAGACTGGGCCTCGTGCTTGCAGCGGCGGGGCTGGTGCTTGTCTATTCTAAATTGGCCGCTTTCAAAAAAGTAGAATGTCCCATAGCATGTCCCCCTTTTTTTGCTTTTTTTGATCCATTGCGGCAGTCGGTTTCAGTGAAATTGGTCGCCGAGTATTTGGACTTTTCACTCGGAGAACCGGTACGAAAATTCGACTTTAGGGCGACGGCGCCGAAGCTCGGAGATTTTCTGTTCGGATACGCGAGTGCTGGAGAGATCCACGAATTTTAAGGAACGGAGTTGCAGGAGCCCGTCAATCTCTCGATCGCTGATGGAGGTTTCGTGCAGCCAAATTGTTTCTAGTGATTTGAGGGAAACTAGGTAGCGAAAATTTTGGTCGGAGAGATTAGTACCGTTCAGAGCTAACACATGCAAATCAACCATCTTTTTTAGATGCTTCAGGCCGCTACCGTCGATGTTGGTTTCTGTAAGCGCTAACACTTGCATTTGTTTGAGATTGCGCAAAGGGCTTAGACCGGCGTCGGTGATCTTGGTTTTAGCCAGATCAAGCGAGATTAAATGCTGACACTCTCCGACTCGTTCCATTCCTTGGTCTGAGATGTTTGTGTTGTGGAGGCTTAGGCTCGTTAATTTTGGCATGTGGCTGAGGATTTGCAGAGCGGCATTTGAGATTCGCGTGTTGCTTAATGTTAAGCTCTCTAGTTCAGAGAACGGCGCGAGCATTTGCAGTTCTGTGTCGCCGATGGCGCTGGTTGCGCAGTCGACTGATTCTACGGTGCCGTCTTTGCGGAGCTTAATTTCGCAGCCACGGTGGCGAAGTTGTTCGGTGATGGGATTGGGCATAGAATGCCGCGAGGGAGAGCGATTATGGATTGAGATTTGCGCACCGTTCACAATCACTGTTGAACAAGCCAGCAGTGGCACCCAACCATCAACTCTGCGGAACCCAATCCATTAAATAGCCATGACGGAGCGCTCAGCCGTTTTTCTTTTGGAAGTCCGTCATAAATGCGGCGAGGGTTTTTACGCCTTCGATTGGCATGGCGTTGTAGATGGAGGCGCGGATGCCGCCGACGCTGCGGTGGCCTTTGAGGTCGACGAGTTTGTGGGTTTTGGCTTCGGCCAGGAATTTGGTTTCGACTTCTTCGTTCGGCAAGCGGAACGTGACGTTCATCAGCGAGCGGCAGTCGGGGCGGGCGTGGCCTTGGAAGTAGCCGCCGCTGCTATCGAGGACGTCGTAGAGCAGTTTGCACTTGGCTTTGTTGTGCTCTTCCATTTTCTTTAAGCCGCCGATGTCGTTCTTCAGCCAGCGGCAAACGAGCATCAACATGTAGATGGCAAAACACGGCGGCGTGTTGTAGAGGCTGTCGTTCTTGGCGAAGAGTTTGTAGTCGAGCATGCTGGGCAGGCCTTTGGGGACGCGCTCGAGCATTTCGTTTTTTAATAGCACGACGGTGCAGCCAGCGATGCCTGCATTCTTTTGGGCGCAGGCGTAGAGGACGTCGTACTTTTTGATGTCTATGGGGCGGCACATGAAGTCGCTCGATAAATCGCAGACGAGCGGAGCGGTGCCGAACTTGGGGTCGCTGGGGAACTGCACGCCTTGAATGGTTTCGTTCGAGGTGACGTGAATGTACGCGGCGTCGGGCGAGAGTTTTAGTTCGGCCCCGGTGGGCAGGTATGAATAGTTGTGCGAAGCGCCGTCCCAAGCGACGTTGACGGTGCCGAGCTTCTGGGCTTCTTCCTTACCTTTGCCACCCCAGGTGCCGGTGATGATGTAGTCGGCCGGTTTGCCGGTGCCTTGTAGGAAGTTCATGGGGACCATCGAGAACTGCAGGCTGGCTCCGCCCTGCAGGAAGAGCATGGTGTAACCTTCGGGGATGCCGACGAGATCGGTCAGCAGTTGACGGGTTTCGGCCATGATGGCGTCGAACGCTTTGGAGCGATGGCTGATTTCCATCACGGAGGCACCGACGCCGGGGAGCGCGAGCAGGTCTTTTTGAGCTTGCTCTAAAGCGGGGACGGGTAACACGGCGGGACCGGCGGAGAAGTTGTAAACGCGATCGGCCATGATGGCTCCTTAATATCGAAAGTTGGTGTTCGCTTGCTTTGTTAGTTGGATTCTCGATGATTGTAGAGGAGGAAGTGGCAGGTGTCAGGTGGCAGGTTTTAGGTTTCGGGTTTCAGGTTTCAAGTTTTAGGTTTTCAATGGTTAATTCTCACTTTCAATGTCCAATTCCCAAGTCCCAATGACCAAGCTTGTTTACTACGCCGCCTTGGTCATTTGTGCTTGGTCATTGGCCATTTCAGCTCATAGGAATTCCGTTTTATGCGGATGCGGTTACTTGTTTGGCGCTCTGGGGTGCCGGTTTCGGCGCGTGATTTATTCGGTTGGCATGAGCGGACGATGGCGTTTGAGCGGTTGACGCCTGCTTGGGAAAAAGTCAAAGTGCGGGAGCAGGACGGCGGCATACGTGATGGAGCGCGGGTGGTTTTGCAGATTCCGTTTGGGCCGTTTTCGACCGAGTGGGAGGTGCGGCACGAAGGGTATGTTGCGGACCGGCAATTTGTCGATCGGCAGATTCGGGGGCCCTTCGCTTTTTGGAAACATTCGCATCTGGTTGAGGCGGTGAGTGCGAAGGAGAGTGTTCTTGAGGACCGAATTGAATATGCATTGCCGTTTGGCGCGATTGGCGATTTTTTTGGCAGCGGCATGGTGCGGCGGAAGTTGGAGCGGCTGTTTCTATATCGCCATGCCGTTACCGTAGACGATCTGGCGGCGTTCGATCAATACAGGAGTACCAGTTCGATGAAAGTTTTGATTTCGGGATCGACCGGCTTGGTTGGATCGACGGTGTGCCAATTGCTTTCTGGCAGCGGCCATGAGATTACGCGGCTGGTTCGAGAGAGTCCGCGTAGCCGGCAGCCGGAGATTACTTGGAACCCGGCGAAGGGGGAGCTTGATGCGGCGAAGCTGGAAGGCTTTGATGCGGTGGTGCATTTGGCGGGTGAAAATATTTCGGCAGGACGCTGGACCGAGAAACAAAAGGCCCGCATCTTGGAGAGCCGGGTGCAAGGGACGCGGCTGTTGTGCGAGACGCTGGCCAAACTGAAGAACAAGCCGCAGGTGTTGGTGGCGGCATCTGCGATTGGGTATTACGGCGATCGCGGGGCGACCGAGCTTGATGAAACGAGTTCGCCGGGGAGCGATATGTTTCTTGTCGATGTCTGCCGCCAATGGGAGGCGGCGACCGAGCCGGCGCGGGCGGCGGGGATACGCGTGGTCAATTTGCGATTGGGCGTTGTGTTAAGCCCGAACGGCGGGGCGCTCGCGAAGATGTTGCTTCCCTTTAAGTTGGGCGCTGGCGGAGTGATTGGCAACGGCGAGCAGTATATGAGTTGGATCGCGATTGATGATGCGGCGGGGGCGATACAGCATGCGATTGCGACGACGACGCTGAGTGGGCCCGTGAATGGGACCGCTCCGGGGGCGGTGACGAATCGCGTTTTCACCAAGACTCTGGGGAAGGTGTTGCGGCGGCCGACGATTTTTCCGATGCCGGCATTTGCGGCTCGGCTGGCTTTTGGGCAGATGGCCGATGAATTGCTACTGGCGAGTACGCGGGTAGTGCCGAAGAAGCTGGAGGAGACGGGGTATCGGTTTCGTTATGCGGAGTTGGAGGGGGCGCTAAGGCATGTACTTGGAGTTTGAAAACTCTTTGAGCGTTTCCACGGCGACCGACACCTAGAGGATACCGGCCGCTAAACGGGACGGCTTTCGGATGGTCGTGCCTTTAGTTGCTGGCGGATTTTTCGGCGGCGGGCTTTGCGGTTTTGGCTTTGTTTAGTTCCGTGCGGAGGGTGTCTAAATTGCGGGAATCGAGAAATTTATCCACGACATCTTTTTGAATTTTGTCGGCGAGTGTTTTAATTTTGGCTTTGACGGCTGCGTCTTTTGTGGGATTGCGGCTAATTTCGGCATTGATGGCGAAAGTGATCTGCTCGCGCGTCGGTAGGCGGCGCAGTTCGTCGTAAAATTTTTCGGCCGCTTCTAGATTACCGGTCGTGATGCGGTTGCGGGTGCGGGCTATCAAGATTTCTCGTCGGGCAACGAGATCGACGACGGTGTCGTTGAGGGCGTTTAGATAGCCTTCGAGCGCGAGCCGCACGTCTTCGTCGGCGACTTCGGCGACTGCGGTGGGTTCCAGCCCCGGGACCATCGGCAGCTTGGCGAGCAAGATGCCGCCACCTTTGACGTAGAGCAATCGCACCTTTCCAGCACAGTGGGATCCGAAGCTTGGAATTCACGTGACTTGAAGTCGCGGC
>JADMIO011121666.1_pt1 | contig 47287 bp, 41 predicted proteins | sample 8958161 | NCBI WGS metagenome assembly JADMIO01 (sample SAMN16585339, study PRJNA669376) | soil metagenome | isolation source: Crop rotation soil | place: USA: Cullars Rotation, Alabama | collected 2011
GCTGGTGTTTCGCGCCTTACCCGACAATCCGCGTTTGCAAGTCGCTGTCGGCGGTGTAGTGTTGGTCGCGCTGCTCGGCTATGGAGTGCGTGATGCGTTTGCACAGCCGAAACAAAATGGGTTGGCACAACAGCGCGCCCTGACTGCCGAATTGGTCTCTCAACTCGCGCCCGCGGACTCGATTCAGCAGTTTGGAGATACCGTCGTCCTCGTCCTCACAGGACGCGAGAATGCGACGCGCTTTGTTCATCTGGGCGAAAAGCAGGGACTGGGCATTTTGACCGCCGAAGGCATCAGCATGAAACAACTGACAAAGCAGTTGGAAACAGCCAACCCGCGCGTCATAACGTTGAGCCGCGCCAAGAACAAGGACTGGGCGAAACCGTTATATGATTGGCTCGAAGCCCGCTACCGTCTCGATTCGTCCTACGGCGCATCCGAAGGCGGGCTTCAAAAAGAGACGGATGTGTATTGGCTAAAATAGACAACGCTACGGGGTGCAGAAACCCGTTTTCGACGCTCCGCTATAGAAAACAGGTTTCTTGAAGATGATGTCGCGTTTGAAAAATTGGCGTTGGCTCACCCTCGCCGTGTGTGCCGCGCTGCTGCTCTCGTTTTTGGTGGTGAGCTGGCAGTATGGACCGCAGCAGCGAAAACTGCGCGCCGACCCCAGCATCATGCTCTATGTGGGTCAGCAGATTTTGCGCGGCAATCCGCCGTACGCGACGGTGACGATTGTCAAAACGCCAATGACTGGCATCCTTGCGGCGGGCGCGATTGCGACAGGACGCGCGCTCGGTTGGACGGATGTGTTTGCCGCCCGCGCGGGCTTTATGGTGCTCGGCGGTCTGCTCGTCGTCGTCACGTTTTTGTGCGGCGCGGCGCTTTTTTCCCGCACGGCGGGGCTGTTTGCGGCGCTTGCCTTGCTCGGGATGGATGGCGTCAGCCAGCGCGTGACGGACGGACCCTCCCCAAAAGTGCCGTTTATTTTGTTTGGGATTGCGGCGCTTTGGCTGACCGCGCGGAAACAGTGGTTTTGGGCGGGGGTCGCGGCGGTGCTGTCCTTTTTGACGTGGCAACCGGGGGCGGCATTCCTGATCGTGGTTTGGGTCGGCGCGTTCCTCACGGCTCGCAGTGAATGGAAACGCGCACTGGGGCAATCCCTTGCGGGCATTGTTACGCCGCTATTGTTTGTCGGTCTGTATTTGGGGTTGAGCGGCGCGCTGGACCCGGCGCTCAAGCAGGTGTTTGCGGCGAATGCGTCCTATTTGAACTCGTCCAAAGTCGGCGCGGGCATTTTGAACGTGGTTCGCGAAAATATCACCAATGTCACGGCACAAGCACCCCAATGTTTTCGTGACGAGCAACTATTCTTGGCACTCGGTGTGGCGGGGATGCTTGGCATCGCCGCGTTTGCGGTGTGGTGGTGGCGCAAATCGACAAGGGATGGTGAAACCCGTTTTTTTGAACCTGCGTTATTGATGGATTCTTTGCAAGGAAAAAACGGGTTTCTTGCGCCCTTGTTTTTGTATGCGCCGCTGTTGCTTTCTGCGGGCGCGCTGTTTGCGTTTACGCTCGTAGACTTTCAAAGCTGCGCCGATGTGCTGCCCTTTTTCCCCTATCTCGCCTTGGGCATCGGTTGGGTCGCCGCGCTCGGGATTACGTTATTGACCCCGCGCATACGGACAACCTGGTTTGCGCCTGCGGCGGCGGCATTCGTGTGTGTCTTGCTCCTCGCGTATGGGCTGGCGGATGTGGTGCGCGGGACACGGGCGACGGGGCTGGAGCAGCAGCATGAAATGGCGTCGCGCATCGCGGCGCAGCTCGGTGCCGACGATGACATTCAGCAGTTTGGGGATGCCGTGTTACTGGTATTGTTACAGCGCGAAAATGCCACGCGCTTTATTCATCTCGGCGACAAACAGGGCGCGGGGATTTTACGCGCCGAAGGTGTGCCGCCCGAACAACTGCCAAACCTCATTGCGACCCAACACCCGCGCATGATTACGTTGAGCCGCGCCAAAGACCAGCCGTGGGCAGAGCCGCTGTATGATTGGATTGCAAAAAACTATACACGCGTCGAGGGCTATGATGCGCAAAGCGGTGGGACGCCGCAGGTAACCGAAATTTATATTGCTAATGACCAATAGACGCCTTTTCGAATGGAGTACCATTCTCGAATGGAGCGCCATTCTCGCCACCACCCTCGTTGCCGCGCTGCTGCGATTTTATCAGCTGGGCAGCGTCAGTTTGTGGGACGGCGAAATTTTTACGCTGCTCTTTACGCAGTATGACTGGGGGATTCTCATCCCCAGCGTCAGCGTATTCAGCGCACACCCCCCCCTGTGGTTCGTGCTGACAAAGCTGATTGCGGCAGCGGGTTGGAATGAAGCGCTCTTGCGCGCACCCGCGGCGTTTGCGGGGATTGCGGCGGTGCCGGCGTTGTATGTGCTTGGCAAACGCTTGTTGAACGCGCGGGTCGGGTTGTTTGGCGCGGCGCTGCTGGCATTGTCGCCGATGCACGTTTTGTTTTCGCAGAACGCGCGCAATTACGCGTTCTTTGTCTTACTCGTCATTCTCATCGTCTATGCCGCGTATCGCGCGACCCAAACCCCGCGTACCGCGGCGCGCTGGTGGGTCTTGTTTGCGGTGTGTGCGCTGGCGGGACTGTATACACATTACTTGTTTATCCTGCCGCTGTTTGGCACCATCCTCGCCGTCATTCTCAAATTGGTGCGCGATGCGATGGGCAGCTGGCAGCATTGGAAAGAAATACGCCGTTGGTCGGGCTTGGCGCTGGTGAGCGGGCGCGGGTTTCTGATTGCGTTGATTGCGGTTTCGGCGCTCTATTTGCCGTGGACACCCACCGTTGGTTCCGCGTTTTTGGGTCGCCAGCTTTCACGCGAGCAGGGACATGAAGAGGACGAGAACGCCGCGCTGACGATTCAGGACGCGCCGCGTTTGTTAAAGGATTTTAGCGGCGAAGCGTCGTGGGGGCTGGTGCTGTTTAGCGCGCTTGCCGTGGTCGGCATCGTATATGCGTGGCAGGACAAGAAACGCGACGCCCTGTTTTGGTTTGGCACCTCGATTGCCCTGCCGCTGTTATTTATGCTGCTGCTTGCGCCGCGCCGACTACCTGCCAAATACTTGATTTATGTGCTGCCCGCGTATCTGCTGTTCGTCGCTAACGGCGTTATGGCAATCACAACGCTGCTGCAAACGCGCGTATTAAATACTGCGCCGCGCGCCGCAGGGTTTGGTTTGGCAATGCTCGGCGTGCTGGCGGTGGCAACGGTGCCCAACATGCCCTATTGGAACGGCAAACAAGCCATTTTCACGGGCAAGGGCTGGCAGGTGGTGGATGAATGGAAACCGTGGCGTGAGGTTGCTGCCGGTGTGACGTCACGCGCGCAGCCGGGCGACATGATTTTGTTTCCCGACGAAGCCCGCGCCCTGACCGCGCGTTCGGTCGTCCCCTATTTCGACACTGCATTTTTACAGCATATATATAACGCGCCGCCGCAGGGGCGGGTGTGGTGGGTGAGCGAACGTCAGGATATCAGCACCGCGCCCGTGACAACACCTGAAACGCAAACGGATTTTGGACCGATTGTGGTGCAGTCATGGCAGGTGGCGCACCCGTTCCGCGAAATCACCTTGTCCAATCCGAGTTTTGAAGACGGATTCAAAACTTGGGATAAATCGAATGATTTAGCAGACTGGGCGAGCGACGAAACACAGGCGGCGGACGGCAAGACCTCTGCCCGCGTGACTTTGAAAAAAGGGCAAAATACTTCGCTGCGCTCTGCCGATGTGCCTGTGACCGCAGGCAAAATGTATCGGGTCACAGCGTATATCAAGAACCCGACGCTCGGCTTTTATACGTCGTCCCCACAGTTGTATGTCCAGTTTTATGCGCCCTCGGACACGACGCCGCAGCGCACCAAACTCGCCACGCTTGCGCCTTCGGACAAACCGGGCTGGTTATTGATGGTCAGCGATGGCATCGTCCCGGCGGACGCTGCGACGGCGCGCATCCAACTCTTGTTTCGCGATTACAGCAAAACACTGGGACAGTCAGGTTGGGTGGATGATATTCGGATGTGGCTTGAGGAATAAACGGTTCCTCTATCAAGATGAATTGTTTTCGGCTTGTGCCGGTGGGCACGCGTCGCCAAATTACGGCTTGTCAGGGCTCGCCCCTCCACGCTGGAATTTGGGCTGTTGTGCTCTGCCTTGTCCTCTTTGCGTGTGCGCCCACGCGCCCTTTCCCCACTGTAACCCCTCTCCCCGAATTAAAAACCGACCGCATCGCCTTTGTGGCGGATGGACAAATCTATACGATTCGCACCGATGGTCGCGACCTGGAAAACCTCACACCCGGGGACAAAACGAACGAACAACCCGTGTGGTCGCCCGACGGAAAGCAGCTGGCGTTTGTGCGGTTTGGTTTCAAAAATCCCACCTTTATTATTATGAATCCCGATGGGACCATGGAACGACCGCTCGCCCACACGGACGGGATTCTGACCCCCAGCTGGGGTCCCGACCCGCAGCACATTACGTATTGGGGCAGCCAGAACAAACAGACCGATATTTTTCAAATCGACCTCAAGAGTTTACAGGTGGAGCGTTTGACGGACGATGCGCCCATTGATACGTTTCCGGCGTGGTCGCCTGACAAGAAACAGATTGCGTTTGTATCGAACCGCAGTGCCAATGCGCTGTATCAAATCTATTTGCTCGATACAAACACGCACGCGATTACGGCTTTGACGGACGGCGCGTTTGCGAACAATGCACCGGCATGGTCGCCCAACGGACAGCAGATTGCTTTTTCGTGCGGCGCGAAACAGGGACCCGGGATTTGTGTCATGCAGGCGGATGGTTCCGACAAAAAATTTCTCGTTGACCCAAACCAAAACGAATACGGGTCACATCCCTCGTGGTCACCCGACGGCACGCAAATGGTGTATCAAGCCATCGCCGGCACAATCGGCGACCTGTTTATTATGCGCGCCGATGGCTCGCAGAAAACGCGCGTGACCGATATCCGGCAAATTGGGATTGGCAGCGCGCACCAGCCCGTGTGGCAGCCCGCCGTCACCCCGTGATCCCTTTTTCTTTCTCTCCGCGACCACTTGAAGTTAAAGAACATCCGTGCTATAATATCCAACAGGCAGCGCCATTGGAGTCGACGCTTTAGCGGGGTCGCAACTCAGACAGCCCTCTACCTTTGTCGGCACAAAGTGTCGTCGCCATTTCATTAAAGAATTCGATGACTCCTGCCCCCGCTAAAGCGTCGACTCCGTCTTAACCAACCGGGAAGACATACAAGTTGGGGAAGTTTGATTTATTTACCCTGCGCAAATCTTGAAAACAATCAAAATATCAAAATCCAAGTTATTTTCCGCAGATTTTTTTGAGAGAATCAAGTTTTTCAACAGAAACCAAAATGACGGGCAGCGGCAAAAAAAGGGATATTTCAGCCGCGCGTGCGGCTGAAATATCCCTTTGAACAAAGCCGTACAGGCAGAGCCAGCCTACTAGCTCTACTTGCCTGCCACAGCGTATTCCATACGCGTCTTGCCCTGCGAATCCTTTACTACTAAATGGACCTGGTCAGGGGATACCTCGATAAGGGCATAGCCGTTGCATTGGGTGCCTCCGGCGTCGGCGTAGATGCCGCCCGTCCATTTGCCGAGGTTGCCGGTGCCCTCGGTGAGACAGCGCTTGTCGAAACCGTCGTTGGCGGTGGGGGCAACGAGTTCGGGAAGTCCCGAGTTGGTGCCGTCGTCGATGGCGCCGGCGTGTAAATCGCCCGAGAGGACAATCACGTTCTGAATATTGTTTGTTTTTAGAAAATCCAGAATCTTTTGGCGCTCGGTGGCATAGGCAGCCCAGCCGTCAAACTCTTTGGTGGTGGGGTTGAGAATGACGGGCGAGAGGATAAATTTCCAGCGGGCGTCCGAATTTTTCAGACCATCCAGCAGCCAGGTCAGCTGTCCGGCGTCGCCGAGGTCGTCGCCGTCGAGCATCGATTTGGTCGTACTGTCAGGTTCGCGGGCGGGGTCGCGCTGGGAACGGGAATCGAGGACAAAAAAATCGGCGTTGCCGTAGGAAAATTGCTGCCAGTCGCCGTGTGGCGTCACCGGATAGATGGGAAAATATTCTTGCAGCACCTGTAACGACATTTGCTTATCAGGATAGGTCTTGTCCGCATTGTTGTCGCCATAATCGTGGTCGTCCCAAAAATGGACGACGGGAAAGCGTTTGAGGATGAGATTTACAAATGCCTCCATCCCGTTGGCAGGCGTATACAGGTCGCGGAACATGGTCCGCTTGTCGTCCAGCGAAATGGGATTGCGATGGTCAAAATCGCCGCCGAGAATGACAAAGGCGGGGTTCTCATTGACGGCGTGCAAAAAAGTGTCAACGGGTTGATTGATTTTAGAGACGGTGCGGAAATCCGTGAGAATCACAAAGCGAAACGGCGCGGCGTCCCCGCGCAGGGGAAAGGTTTTGAACTGTGGATAGGGCACGCTTGTATAGGGTGTATTGTTTACGCGCACGTTGAACGCATAGGTGGTCTGCGGCGCGAGCGAGGTAATTGAAACAATCGTGGTAAAATCGCGACCCGCGTCGGTGGTCACGGGCGGCGTCTTTTGCCCTCCCGCGAGAGAAAGGTCGGTGCTATATTCAATCTCGACAGAGGCGGCGGCTTGGGTCCGTACCCAAATCGAGACCGAATCGGATGTAACTGCGCCGACGATGGGTCCCTGCGCAAGGGCGGAACCGGAGCCGGTGCTTGTACAGGCGGAGAGCACAAGCACCGCCAACAGCGTGAGCAACAGAGACAGACAACTGCGCCAAAGCTTGAATTGAATTTTGTTTTTGATCCTTGTGCCGGATTCGTTCAGAGAAAAATACGAGTCTATTCTTGCTTTTACAGTTATTTTCAAAGGTCTTGGACGCATACACGGCATTATAACAGACAAGCCGTTGCGAGGTTTGCACATCTTTTTGTTTGTGGCGCTGCCGGTCGGCTTGATTTGGTCGCCGGAACGGGAAATGATATTGTTGGCGGCATTGTATTTGGGTGCCTCCGGCAGTCTCTTTTTTCTGGCACATTACATGCCGCGTTTTCGCATGAGTTTACAGCCCATCCTGATTCCGTTTACGGCATATGGCATCTACCGCGTGTTGGATTTGCGCGGCATGTGGCAGGAACCCGGTTCCAAAACCCGGCTCGGTTTGACGACTGCGCTGCTGGTCCTGTTTGGCATTTCGCTCGTCGCTTGAGAGTTTGTGTGAACGTTCATTCCATTTCGACCTCCCCCCGTTTCCGTATTTCCATTCCTCCCGCGCTGCGCGCGATATACGAAACCTACGGCGATGTATTGTGGATGCTGGCATTGGCGCTGATTGCGCTGGTGTATGCGCTGCAATACAATCTTGTCTTTCAGGCAATTCCGCACGATACCACGTTCCACATTTATGCCGCCCAGCAGATGCTGGACGGGCATCCGATTTACAAGGATGTTGCCATTATCAAAGCGCCGCTCGCCGATTTTGCAACCGCGCTGGCGATTTGGCTGGCGCGGCTTGTCCGCATTTCGGACGTGATGGGGGCGCGCCTCATGTCGCTGGCGGTTGCGGTTGCGACGACGAGCGTGACCTATTTGGCGGGGCGCGTATTGTTTCGCTCGCGCATCATCGGCGTCCTGGCAGGGCTGGTCATGGCGGGCTGGAATTTTTATGGCTGGCGCGCCGTCACGGGTCCCGAACCCAAGGCATTTTTGATTTTGTTTGGGATGCTGGCGCTGGTGTTTATTGCGCAAAAGCGGTGGGCACCGGCGGGTGCGGGCGCGGCACTGGCAACCTTGTCCTGGCAGCCCGGGCTTTTGCTCGTCGCGATTGCCATGGCGGCAGCCCTGGCAGCGCCGTGGATTGAGCAGCGCAACTTGAAACGCTCCGCGGCTGTGCGCCAGAGCGGCATGAATCTGCTGTGGGTAGTCGGTGGGTTTGCTGTACCGTTTGCGCTCGTTATTGCGTATCTCGGCGCGAATGACGCGCTGGGTGCGGCATGGAACGCAATGATTGGCGCAAACGTCAGTCATTTAACCACGACGCAGGCGCGCACGCCCCTGCCGCAGATGATTTCGGACAATTACGCCGAAATTTTGGCAGATGGCGGACAATATTGTTTTTCGCCGCAGGAAGATTGGCTGGTGATCGGCGGGATTCTCGGGTTTGTAATAATGCTTGGAGGACAGTTGGTCAACGCAGTGCGCCGGCGCCGCCTCCCGCTGAATCTGGACCGCACGCCGCTGCTGCTGTATACACTTGGGTTTGCGGCGTTTACACTGGTGGACTTTGATTTTTGTCCCGATATTTTTCCTCTGCAGCCCGTTTTGGCGCTGATGCTTGGTTGGCTCGGATGGAACGCGGCGCGGCAGATTGGGACATGGGTGACGCTGCGGTTCGACGCATCAAGAAGGTTTGAGGCGACCCATATCAAATTGGCAGTGAGCGCGCTGCTGGCGGCTGTGTTGGTGTATGTGTATCTGCTGGATGTGATTGGCTATCATGTCACGGGGATGAATTTTCAAGACCAGATGCAAGTTGCCGTTGCGGCGAGTGCGTATTTGTTGCCGACCGACCATGTGTTATCATTTGGCGATGCCATCGTGCCGGTGACACTGCACCTGCGAAATTCAACAAAAATTTTGCATTTGGGCAGCAAGTCGGGGCTGGGGGTGCTTGCCTCGGAGCCCGGCGGACTGCAGGGGATGATAGACGCCCTCGATGCCGACCCGCCGAAACTGGTCTCGCTTTCGCGTGAAAGTTTTCCCGATTGGTCAAAACCTTTTTATGAATGGCTCGAACGCCGCTATGAGCCCGGCGAGGAATTTCCTCGCGCCAATGTTCGTTTTTTTATCCGTAAGCCATAGCGCCGAAACCTCCGTAATTCAAAACTATGAAGCAACTCGCCTCTCTCTCTCTCGTCCTCATCGGACTGCTCTGTGCAATCGTGCTCTTTGCGCCGCGTGAAATTGATGCAGCGCCCGAATGGCAAAGTTATTCGCCTCCGGGCTGGATTTTGGGACCGATTCAGGGCGCGGATGGCAAAGAAAAAACCGTGCTCGACAATTTGAACAATATGAAAAAGTGGAACATTCCCATTACGGCGTTCCACTTTGATGCGCCCGATTGGATGTCCTGCACGGGCAACGCGCAATTCCGCTACACGGACGCGGTGCTGAACGCGATGCGGGCGCGCAACATACGCGGACTGTTTTGGATTGTCCCGCTCATCGGCATTCAGTGTCCCGAATATCAGGTCGCGCTGACCAATAACTATTTTGTGCGCGACGACCAGAACAATGTGATTGTCACCGAGAATTTTACGGGACATGGCAGCTGGATTGATTTCGACAATCCCGATGCGGTGGCGTGGTGGCACACCCTGCTCGATTCGCTGCTGGTACGGACGAGCGATGTGATTGGCGGGTTTTATACCGACAGCGTGCGTCCCGATATGGGCACGTCACTGCCGAGTTATGGAGAGGCATACGGGCTGGACCTGCTCAACTATACGCGCGCTCACATCCCCGATGGCGATGTGGTGTTCAAGCGCTTTGGCAAAAATACGCCGACCGACCCGTGGCTGAACCAGTACGCCCACATTTCCTATGTGAATGACCTGCCGACCAATTTTAACGGGATGAAAATCGGCATTTCGCGCGTGTTTGATACCACGGGCTTTATGTCGTTACCGTATAACGAATTTTCGGGCTTTAATGCCACCCCGCCTGATGCAGTGACGTATATGCGGCGGATGCATTGGGGGGCATTCCAACCCGTGATGGAAAATGTGCCCAAGGGCGCGCAGCCGTGGGACCCGATGTATGGACCCGCGGTGATGCTGACCTACCAGTATTATGCGACGCTCCACGCCGAACTGCTGCCCTATTTGCACAGTTACGACCAGGGGGCGTTTGAAACGCAAACGCCAATTTTGCGCAATACAAACACGGCGAAATTTTCGGCACAGCTGGGGAACGAATTTTGGGTGCAGTATGTGACCGACTATTCGGGCGCGATAAAAATCGCCCCCCCCACGGGCGAGTGGATTAATTATTGGAACGAGTCGCAAATTTTCAAGGGCGGCAAAACGTATCAATATTCCGCGCCCCCCGGCAGAGAACCGATTTTGATTCGACGCGGCGCGATTATTCCGATGCGTGTGACAGGTCCGCTGACGGGACACGGCACCAAAGCGTCGGCGGGAGCGCTGACACTGCAAGTGTATCCGATTCAACATTCGACGTTTGAATATTATGACCCGACGAACGGCTGGGTGACCTTTGACGTAACAACAGACAAACAGCGGGCGGCGCTCTGCTCGCTGAATGCCGTGCCATCACAGCCGTTGTTGTGGCGGTTGACCAACGTGCGCACCAAACCCAACACGGTAACGACGCAAAACGGCGCGGTGGGTGTCAATACATCCTGGGGCACGGCGCTGCCGGAACGCAACACGGAACTACGCGTCGGCAACAATACATCGGGCTGGTATTATGATGCGCTGAACAAACGGCTCATTGTAAAAATCACCGCGACCGGGACGGATTGTCCTGTTCCGTAGAATGAACGGCACTGTAACTTTGGCGACGCGCGCAGCAGGATTGCGCGCGTCGCCGCTTGTTTCCCCGACAGTGCAGCGTGTGGCGCCGCCGCTTGCTTTGTTTGTTTTGGCGTTTGTGCTGGTAGGGTTGTATGACCCGCTGCACCGCCCGCTGTTTCAGGACCCGGGCATTTTTGCGCTGCTGTCGCAGCTGGTAGCGCAGGGGTTTGTGCCGCATCGCGATGCATTCAATGAGCAAACGTCGCTGGCGTTTTTTGTGGGCGGCGGCGCAATGTGGCTCGGCAGCCTCGTCGGCGTGCACCCGCTGATTGCGTTTCGGGTGGCGGCGATGGCGGTGCTGGGCGGAGTGGCGGCGCTAACGTATCTTGTAGGAAAGCAGTATTCGGGCTCGACCTGGGTCGGGCTGATTGCAGGTATTATTTTGCTCGGGTTTCAGGGCTATGTCCTGCGGGCAGCCATCGCTTTAGAGCCCAAGTCGTTGATGCTGGTGTTTGGGCTGGCGTCGCTTTATTATTTACATCGGCGCAAGTGGTTTTGGGCGGGGGCGCTCGGATGTTTGGCGGCGCTGGCGTGGCAGGTGGCGGGCATTTATTTGATGGTCGCGGGACTGTTGGCGTTTATGCAGGGCGGGATGGAACTGCGCGAGCGGTTTCGCGCAGTCCTGCTGGTGGGCGTGGCGGCGGGCGGCGTTTTTGGAATTTATTTTCTCTACTTTTTTCTCAATCACGCCCACGTCGAAATGCTTCAGCAGACCTTTCTTGCGCCCTCGCTGATGCACCGCGTTTCGCGTGTGACGACCGCAGCGCGCGTCCGTCGGATGGTGGTCACGTTTTATCGCGGATTTGACCTGCATGTGCTGTTTGGCGCGCTGGGGGCTGCTGGACTGATGCTGGAATTTGTGACGCTGGCTTATGCCAAAAAATGGCAGGCGATTCCGCTGCGGGTGAGTGATGCGCTCCTGCAAAATCCTCGCACGGCGGGCGTGCTGCTGGCGACGCTGCTGTTTTTCGGCACCGGCTTTGCGGACTTTCAGAATTATCCGGATTGGATTCCGCTGCTGCCTTTTATTTCGATTTTTGCGGCGCTTTTGCTGCATCGGGTGATTCAATTTGTGCTCAAACGCGCGGCTTTTGTCACCACGCGCCGGTGGGCAGTGTGGGCAGCCATTGCGGTGGCGGTGCTGTTGTTTAGCAGCTATGAAATCGCCGGCGCCGCACGCGCACCGCTGCGGAATACATGGCAGGAACAACAAGCAGTGGCAGACCAATTGAACGGAGTGATTCCTGCCGATGCGCCGTTGTGGGTGCTGAGCAAAGCCGATTTGTTGTTTTTTCTCAAGCGGCATAATTTGAACAAGTATATTTATTTGCTGGGGCGCGTGGACGCGGCATCGGACCGCTTTGACCCGGGCGGGTTTGCGACGATGGTGCAAGACGCGCTGGCGCAGAAACCCGTGCTGTATGTGCTGGCGCGCGTCAAGCGCGGCAAGTTTTCGACCAAAGCGAATTTTGAAACGGTGACAAAATCCATAAAGGGCTATGTACATCTGGAGCGCTGCCGCGTGATTGGCGGCGGCGCGTTTTATACGCTCCCCGCGCAGGCGGCGGATTGGTTCTCGAAAGAGCGCGGCGGTTGTTTGACGAACCCTCCGGGCAAGTAATCCATGGCACGCGCATTGATTGTTACGGGAATGCACCGCTCCGGCACGTCGCTGGTCGCGAGTTTGTTTGACCATGCGGGCGTGAATTTGGGAACGCAGCTGCTCGCGCCAAAAGCGGATAATCCGTTTGGCTTTTTCGAGGACCTGGAATTTTTAGCCTTTCACGAAGCGGCGCTGCATGCGCGCGGGCAAACGATTTTGGTGACGCGCGATTTTGTGTTTGCGCCGACGGCGGCAGAAACAGAGCGCGGTCGGGCGCTGGCGGCATCACGAAACAAAGGCGCGCTGTGGGGGTGGAAAGACCCGCGCACCAGTTTGTTTTTGGAATTTTGGAATACACTTGTGCCCGACGCCCAATATTTGTTGGTGTATCGCCATCCGGTGGATGTGATGCTTTCGCTGGCGCGGCGCGGCGAAGTAGTGGGATTTGATTTTTTTAGCTCGCTGGATGCATGGTATGTGTATAACGATTCCATCTTGCAATTCGCACAAGCGCATCCCCATACGACGCTGGTGTGCAGCAGCTATGCGCTGGTAAAGCACGTTGAAGAATTTAAGCGCGCGTTGGCAGAACGCTTTGGATTGTCACTTGCATTGAGTGCGGAAACGCGTGACGCAATCTTTCGCCAAGAGCATCTCCGCAAGACGCCGCCCACGCGCGAGGCAGATGCGCTGCTGCGGCAAATTCATCCCCAAGTGTTTGCGTTGTATGATGCGCTGCAAACGTGCGCCGTTCTAAAAGAGTCGGAAGCGGCGGAAGTTGCAAGTACAGAGCTCACAGCGTTGGCGGCGTTTGCTGAAAAATTGGCAACGCCGTTGTCAGAAGCGAACCGCCGTGCGCTGCTGACGATGCTGGTGGCACAAATTGACCCCGTGCTCTATGAGACGTTTGCGCAAACGAACGTGACGAAAACAAATCAACTGGAAGCACAGCGGCGCGCATGGGAAGCAACGGCAGAGGAACGCGCGCATTTGTTACGCGAGCAGACCGCATGGGCGGAACCGCGCATGAAAGATTTGCAAGCGCTGGAAGCGAATCCGTTGGTGCGGGCGCTCAAGCGTTTTGGGCTGGTGTAAAAGTTAAGGGTGCGGGTTCCAGTTGCCACGCACCTTTGGAGGTGCGTGGCAACTGGAACCGTTCTGAACTGAAAAACAACTGTAATGTCCCCGCTCGTCACCCTCATTATTCCCTGCTACAACCAGGCACGTTTCCTCGGCGCTGCATTGGACAGCGCCCTCGCGCAGGATTATGATTCCCTCGAGATTATTGTCGTCAACGACGGCTCGACCGACGATTTTGCAGAGCGTATCAAGCCGTATCAAGCGTCCCCCCAACTAAAAATCATCACGCAGGTAAATCGCGGGCTTCCCGCCGCGCGCAATCGCGGCATCGCCGAGGCACACGGCGAGTTTTATAAATTTTTGGATGCGGACGATTGGCTTGCGTCGACGGTGTTGACCAAACAGGTGGCGGCATTTGTCCAAGAGCCGACGGCCGGTTTGGTGTATTGTGACCTGACACGCGTGGATGCGCAGGGCAAGCCCGCGGACGAGTATTCCGTCGCGACGGCGCGGCGGACGCTAAACGGTGACATTTTGCCGTCGCTGCTCGTTGGCGGCTATTTTACGCCGCAAACGGTACTGGTGCCGCGCACAGTCCTCGACCGCGTGGGTTTATTTGACGAGACGCTTGGCGGGACCGCCGATACAGAGCTGTGGATGCGGATTGTATGCGAGGGCTATTTGGCGTATTTTGTCCCCGAAAAATTAGTCTATTATCGTCTGCACGACGCGAACATGAGCCGTGACACAGCCCACATGGATGCGACCCATTTACGCGCGCTGGAAACGATTACGACGCGGTATCCACTGCGGGTGGCGCGGGCGCTGGATGAGCTGATTCACGAGCACAACCGCATAGACCAAGACAGCGCGTGGGCGCGGGCGACGATTGCGGCGCAGCAGCAAGAGATAGAAGCATTGAAGCGCGCCCTGGATACGCGCGGGGTGCGCGCCGTACGGGCGCTCGAAAAACGTCTGAGCAATGAATAATCCGACCGACATTATTTGTGACCCTGCCGCCATTGAAACGGCGACATTTGAAACGCTGGCGGACGCGCTGATTGCCCTGTGCGAGGCAACCGTCGGGCAAGATCATGCGCGGCGCGAGCTCATCGCGCAACTGCGCGAAGGGGCGGAACATGCCCGCGCGCTGGAAGCGAGAATTCAACAGGCGGAGAAACAACGCGCGTGAAGGTCTTGTTTTATCCGCGCCGTGCCGCGCCGCAGCAGCGCGGGGGGGATTTTATCGCGCTGGAAGAAACCATCCGCGCCCTCGAAACGCGCGGCGTCGAGTGTACCATTTCGACGGACGCAGATTTGGACCTGGCGCTGTTCGATGTGGTACATCTTTACAGTCTCGGCGACCCCTACAGCGCGCTGCCGTATACGCTGAACGCACAGCGGCAGCACAAACCAATTGTAACGACCCCGATTTATTGGCGGCATAACCAATGGTTGGACGCGCGCAAGGACGCGGAAACGTATCGCACGGAACATTCGCTGTCAGCATTGAGTGACCAGGAACGCAAACGCGCGGTGCGCTTGATTGAGGTCGAAGAAGAAATTTACACCGAGGCTCACCGTCTTGTGATTCAACTCGCCGCGCGTGTGCTGGCACTTTCAGAGAGAGAGCGCGCGATTTTCGCAAGTGATTTTGGTGCGGGGGATACGCAAGTCGAGGTGACCTATAACGGCGTAACCTCGTCGTTTGCAGCGGGAGATGCGGACCGCTTTCTGCAAACGCATCACATCCCCACGCGCGATTTTGTATTGAGCGTGGCGCGAGTAGATGAACGCAAGAATACGATGGGACTGATTCGGGCATGGAATGACGCACCGGTGCCGTTGGTGTTGATTGGGCGCGCGCCGAATCCTGCGTATCTGGAAATGTGCCGCACGCTGGCAAAACCGCACATTTATTTTCTCGGCGCGCTGCCGCCGTCCGAGGTGGCGGATGCGGGCGCGGCTGCCAAGGTGCATGTGATGGCGAGCTGGTGGGAAGAGCAAGGCATGGCGGCGCTGGAAGCGGGATTGGCGGGCTGTAATCTCGTAATGACAAAGAATGGACCCGGGCGCGAATATTTTGGCGACGCTTGTTTTACGTGCGACCCTGCCGACGAAGCATCCATCCGCGCGGCAATCGAGGCAGCCCTTGCGGCGCCGCGCAATCCCGCGCTGGCGGAACGGATTCGCAAAACGTTTACATGGGATGCGGCAGCCGATGTGTTGGCAAGAACGTATGAGCAAGCAGTACGGGAGGAACCGCGTGCCGTGGACACGGCTGTGCCGACGATCGCAAACTTGAAGCAGTTGTTGTGTGAACGGCGCGAACTGGAGGCGGCAGCGCGTGTGACGCTGGAAAAGCAGTTGTTGGCGCAGCAAGCATGGACGCGCGAGCTGGAGCAGATGGCGGCGGCACAGCGGCATTCCCCTGCCGAACGCGCGTTGGGCTGGCTGCAAAAACAGTTTGGGCGGAGTATGAATTAGCGCCATGCGCATTTTTTTGCAAAGGCGCTACAGCCCAAATGTGGGCGCGAGCGGCTTGACCGCCCATCTGGTCGCGTTGGAGCAGGCGCTTCGACCTTTGGGTGTCTCGGCGGACATTGAGGCGTATGATGGACGGGACCTATCGTCGTATGCGCTGGTCCATCTGCACTGTTTGCCCGATGCGGGGGCAGCATTACGGGGCGTGTGGCACGCAAAACGCGCGGGAAAACCCGTTGTCGTAACGCCTATTTATTGGAATCTGGACCGTTTTGAAAAGGAAGGGCTGCCGCTGGTGCGGGAATGGGCACCCGAATTGGCAATCGAGAGCGCAAACGGGGCAACGCAGACGCTGGTGAACGAAAGCAACGCGCTGGCAAAACAGATAGAAAAGGTGACCCTGCGGCTGGTATACAAGAGTGCGGACGTGCTTGTGCCGCAGTCGGAGATGGAAGCGGCGCAGCTGGTGCACGATTTTGGAGTGTCGCAGCAGGCGATTCACGTTGTGCATAATGGGGTGGATGCGTCGTACGCGAACGGGTCTGCCGAACGGTTTTTGCAGCAATATGGGGTGCGTGATTTTGTGTTGAGCGTGGGGCGGATTGACCCGCGCAAAAATCAGTTCTCTCTGCTAAAGGCACTCGCCGGGGATGACCTGCCCATCGTCCTGATTGGCGGCACCACCTCGCCCGCATATTTGGAAGCGTGCAAGAAAATTGCCGGACCGCGCACCTTGTTTTTGTCGGGGTTTACGCCGTCGCAAATTGCCGATGCGGGCGCGGCGGGGCGGGTGCATGCGATGGTGACCTGGGGCGAAACGGTGGGACTGGCGGCGCTCGAAGCGGGCATCGCGGGATGCAATTTGGTGATGACGACGGAATCGTCCGCTCGCGAATATTTGGGCGAGTTGGCGTGGCACTGTGACCCGGGCGACCGCGCCTCGATTCGGCAGGCAGTGTTGGAGGCGTATCATGCGCCGCGCGGCAAGGCAAAGGAATTTATTTTAAAAAACTATACATGGGCACGCGCGGGACAGGAATGCTTGGAGGCGTATCACGCTGCCCTCGACGCGCCGCCCAATGCCTATGACCCGACGGCGGATATTCAAGAGTTGGTGGAACTGCAAGCCCAGCTCTTGCCGCTGCAAAACAAGTACATTGAGCAGTTGTGGCAGGAAAAGACCGAGAGTGCGGCGTATGCACAACAGTTGGCGAATGGGCGCGTGATGAAAGCGTTGGGTTGGTTGAATGGTTTGCGCGGTAGGGCATGAATTTGCATGCAATTTGTCATTCTTTCGACTTCAACGTTTGGCAGCGCCGATTTAGGCGGCGTGCGCCGGCGCGCACAGTGGGCAAGGGCGGCATTGCGGCGCGGCGATACGGTGCTGTTTGTTGAAGCTGCCAAGAGTGACGCGCCGTTTACGCATCCCAAGTTAAAAGTGTACGCGCTGCAGGACCTGGGTTTTTCGGAAAAGGCGCTGCGCCGCGCGTGGCATGGACTCGACCCGCAAAACCAGGAGGTATGGCAGGCGGCGTTTACGCGGGCGCTGGATGAATTTGATGACGGGGCAGCGGACACGCGTATTGCCATTATTGCCGACCCGTTTATTCCGTTTGCCGTGGTACTCCCACAATTGCAGCAGCGCGGGTATCAGACCGTGTACGATTGTTTGGATGATTTTGCGGCGCTGGCAGATTTGGGCTATGCGTTTGAAAACACGGATGCGGAAAATTATTTGGTGCGCCAATGTGAATTGACGACGGTAGTGTCTACGGTGCTGCGCGACACGCTGTCTGCGCGCACGGGCGGCGCAAAGATTCAGCTGGTGCCACAAGGATACGACCCGACGGCATTTCCGCGTGCCGCATCATCGCCCCCCCCTCCGCCCGCTGACTTGATCCGCGGGACGCGCACACTGGGGTTTTGGGGGCATGTGAATGATTTTAATGTAGATGCCGCGTTGCTAACGCATGTCGCCCAACAGCATCCCGATTGGTCAATTGTTTTGCTCGGACCGATTGATGGGGATACGGCACGAACGCCGATTGCTCCTGCATTGAGCGCACAACCCAATATCCACTTGCTCGGTCCCAAGCCGCACAATACACTGGCAAACTATTTAGCGTGGTTTGATGCGGCGTTAGTGCCCTACCCGGCACATGCATTTAATGCGGCGCGGGGTCCGCTCAAGGTGTATGAATATCTGACGGGGTATAAACCCATTATTGCCGCGCACACGCCGCAGCTGCAAGATGTGCCGTATGTGTATCTGGCGGACTCGCCGCAGTCGTTTCTGGAACAAATCGAGCACGCGCTGACGATACCGGTGGAAGCGAGGGTGGTGGATGCTTTCCTGGCAAACGCGACCTGGGACGCGCGGTTGCAGCAGTTGGAAACGGCGCTGAGTGCAATTCCACGCAATACCGCCCCCGCCGCGCCGCCGAGCTCTGGCGAGTGGTATGCGCGCTCTTTCGCCGGGAACGCTGCCGGTTATATTCAGGTGACGGAACAACTATTGGATGAGCGCACCGCTTTTGTAAACGCGCTGGAAAACGATGCGCGCGCCAAACAGGCGTATATTGAGCGTTTACAGCGGTTGAATCCGATTTGGTCGCTAAAATCGCTGGTGAATCCAAAATAATACGTTTATTTGTTTTGCACGTTTTGTATTATTTTTAACAGATATATTCAGGGTGCTTTATTTTGAGATATACAAGACGTTTTCAATGGTGAATCACGTTTTGAGCAAATGTAGGACAAATTAACAATTTGTCCTACAAAAGAGCATGAATATTGCTTTTATCAGTCCAATTGCGTGGGATAATTCCGGCGGTGCGCACCGTCCGGTGCAGTTGGCGCGCCAATTGGCAGCCCGGGGACACTGCGTGACCTATATCGAGATTGAAAAGAGCCGCCGGCAGATAGGGTCGGAAAACCCGCGTGTGGTGACCATGGAGGATTTTGGCTGGGATGAGTTGAATTTGGTGCGGGCGTGGTACGGGTTTGACTATGCCTCGCCGACCGATTTGGCGGCGCGGGTGCGGGCGTGGATACCCGGCAACAAGGAACGCGGGGTTGTGATTTGCTCTGCCCCATTCCGCCCTGCCCTGGAATTGACGCGTGCGTTTCAGCAAGAGGGCTATGGGGTCGTCTATGATGTGCTGGACGATATCTCGGAAATGCGGGCGTTGGGTTCATATTGTTATGACGATGTGGCAGAACAGTATTTGGCGGAACAGTCGGATTTGATTGTGACGCTGTCGCCGCGCTTGCAGCAGAAATTTTCCGAATATGCAAAAGGCGAGTTGATACGTGATGGGGTAGATTTGACGCCGTTTGTGAGTGCAGACCTTCGAGGTCTTGGAGACCTCGAAGGTCTGGAACGCGGCGAGCTCACGTTAGGCTTTTGGGGCACGATGTGGGAATACAATTTGGACGCGCCACTGCTGCAAACGGTGACGCGGGCGCGTCCGGGTTGGCAGTTTCATTTTATCGGCGCGTATGACCTCGACCCCGCACGTCCTTCCTTGGCGCAATCGTTATCCGCGCCGAACGTACATTTTCATCCGAGCGTGGCGCGCGAAACGCTGGCGCACTATGCGCGCGCGTTTGATGTATGTTTGTTACCGACACCGGTCACACCATTTAACCTCGCGCGCGACCCGCTAAAAGTGTATGAATATTTGGCGTGCTGCAAGCCGGTTGTTTCGACAATGCTGGAACAACTGGATGGTATGCCATATGTTTATTTGGCGCGGGACGCCGATGATTTTTTGAACAAGATAGAGGCAGCGGCGCACGTTGAAATCAACCGCTCAGAATTGGATGCATATTTGCAGGAACAGACCTGGGAGAAACGCGCGGACGCATTGGTGAGTGCGTTGCAAGCGATGCCTCACCGCGCGCATCCGTCCCCCCCCCCACCGCGCGGGGCAATGGAAAATGCGGCAGACGAAATCGACCGCTGGCAGGCGTTTGCGCAGCATTTGGAGCGGATGGTGCGGGACCGCGAGAACCATGTGAACGAGTTGGAGCAGGCACTGGCGCAGTCGAGCATCGCCAACAAACTAAAACGCGCGTTGGGTGGCGCATGAGGGTTTTGTATGTCATCCAGCGCTATGCACCCGCCGTGAATGGGGCGAGTTTGATTTTTCAAGAGAATGGCGAGCGGCTTGCCCATGCGGGGCATGCGGTGACGGTGTATACGACGGATGCGTGGGATTTGGAACGCTTTTGGCGCGATGACCGCGGGCGCGTGGATGTGCAAAGCGAAACGCTGAACGAAGTGTTTATCGAACGCTTTCCCGTCGAGTATTTGCCGCTGTCGCCATTAACCTTTCCCGGCATCAAGCGCGTGATGGGACTGTTGGGCGAGCTGCCGTTTAACACCAAACCCCTATTGTTTGGGTTTGCGCGTCTGGTCCCCTATGTGCCGGAACTGGATGCAATGCTGGATACCAGTTCTGAACGGTTTGACATTGTGCATACGGCAAATATCTCGCTGGATTCGAGCGTGTATGCCGCGTATCGTTTTGCCAGGCGCAAGAGCATTCCGTTTGTCGTCACGCCGTTTTTGCATTTGGGCGAGCAAGAGGACGTTTCGGTCAGCAAGTATTACACGCTGCCGCATCAGATAGAGATGTTGAAACGCGCGGATGCCGTGATCGTGATGACCGAGCGCGAAGGCAAGGCACTCGTCGAGCGCGGCGTGCCCCCGGACCACATTCACCGTATCGGCGCGGGGGTAGACCCCGATGCGTTGGCGGGCGGCGACGGCGCGCATTTTCGACGCACGCACCAAATTTCAAACCCGATCGTGGCGTATGTGGGCACGGCAGCATTTGACAAGGGCACGACGCATTTGATTCAAGCCATGCAAAAGGTATGGGAGACGCAGGACGCGACTCTGGTGCTGGCGGGCACGCAATTAACAGCGTTTCAAAACTATTTCGCCGCGCTGCCCGAAACCGTGAAACAGCGAATTGTGCAGTTGGGGTTTATTTCGGAGCAGGAAAAAAAAGATTTATTGGCGGCATGCGATGTGTTTGCGATGCCCTCGCGCACGGACTCGTTCGGGATTGTGTATTTGGAAGCGTGGCTGTATGAAAAACCCGTGATTGGGGCAGAGGCGGGCGGCGTGCCCGAAGTGATTGATGCCGATAAAAACGGGTTTCTGATAAAGTTCGGGGATGTGAATGCGTTGGCAGAACGCATCCAACAGTTACTCGCTAACCGCGCGTTGGGGCGGCGGCTCGGCGAAAATGGGCGAGCCAAAGTGCTGCGCGAATTGACGTGGGAAGGGCAGCATGCCAAACTGGCGGCGCTGTATGAGCGGCTGACGCGCTGATTTCATTGCCCAATGAATTTGATTCAGGATGAATCTTCTCTATTTTAGTACGTTGGCGTGGGACGAAGCGGGCGGGGCGCACAACCCGACGCAGATCGCGCGTGCGCTGGCGCGGCAGGGACATTGCGTGTTGTTTGTGGAACCGCAGCCGTCGGCGGTGCGCGAGACAGGGAACAACAACCTCAGCGTTGTGGCGCTCACGGAATTGGGGATGACTCCGACGGCACTGCGCCGCGCGTGGTATGGGTTGGACAGCGGAGACATAGGTAACGTTGCGGCTGCGCTGGCAGTACGGATGGACGCGTGGGACACGCAAGAATCCTGTGCTGCGATTTATGCTGCGCCGTTTGACCCGTTTGTGCGATTGGCTCCGATGCTGCGGGCGCGCGGCTGCGCCATTGTCTATTATGCGATGGACGATTTTGCGGCGGCGCCTGCGCTGGGGTATACGCAGTTTGCCGCGGGTGCGGAAGACTATTTGGTGCGTGAGTGTGATGTATTGTGCGGGGTGACGGAACCACTGGCGCGGTCGCTGGGGCGTTTTGGCAAGCAAGCGCATGTGATTCCAAACGGCGTCGAGCGCGAAATGTGGCGCAGGAACGGCGCAGGCAATCGTCCCCCAATGCTGCAGCGCGGTGAGGTGACATTGGGCTTTTGGGGCACGCTGATAGACTCTATGTTTGACGCGGACCTTGTGGCGCATGTGGCGGCGGCGCGTCCGCGTTGGGTCATTCATCTTGTTGGCGCACCCGACCCCGAACCCCATCGCGCCTCTGTACTCACGCGGTTGCAAGAGATGCCGAATGTGATATTTCATGGCGCGGTGGCGCATGACCAACTGCCGGGTTATGCTAGGGCATTTGATGTGGCGCTGGCACCCTTTCCCGACAATGCGTTTACGCGGGCACGCGACCCTATCAAGGTATACGAGTATTTGGCGGCACATCTGCCTATCGTGAGTTCCTATACACCGCAGCTGGAAACGATACCGAATGTGCAGGTCGCGCATTCGGCGGATGAGTTTTTAGCGCACATTGAACGCGCGGCGCGCACGCCGATTCAGAGCGAATCGCTGGAAGCATTTTTGTCGCAGCAAACGTGGGGTGTGCGTGCAGAGCGATTGATAGAGTTGATACCGAGAACAACCGCAAGAACGTCAATTACGACGAATGAGAAAGTGCCGGGCTCGTTTGCGCGACCCGATACGGCGGCAGTGATGCGCTATGCAGCCGCGTTGGAACAGGAATTGAGTCAGGTGCAGGCATGGGCGCGCACATTGGAAAAACAGGCGCAAGCAGACACTGCGCTCGACCGCGTGAAACGATGGATGCCATCATTGCGCGGCAGAGCCAACGATTGAATTTCCGTAACAAGGATAAAGCGTGTCGCAAAACATCGATGTGGAACGGGAATTGAATATTTTGCGCGAGCGCGTGCGCCGCAGTCCTGTCCCCGCATCGGATGCGGACATGACGCGTTTGCAAAAGGCAATTGCGAACCTGAATGCGAACTGGCACATTTCGGCATCGTTCCCTCCTCCTGCCGCCTCTGCGCCGTTGACGTGGCGCGCCGTGCATTTTGCGAAACGCGTGACCCGGCGCGTGATGGTGGAATTGCTCAATACTGTGGTGCAGCAGCAAAATTCCTTTAATCACCAGGTCGCACGCGCGCTCACGGAATTGGCAGCCGAGCAGACGCACATCGAGCAATTGGAAAAACGTATTGCTGCCCTGGAAGAACGGTTGGAGCGCAAGGGGTGACGGGAGATGCTACGGCGCGCTCGTTTCTATTTGTAATGCCGCGTTATTTGCCCGCACAAGGCGGCGCAGAACGGTATTGGCAGGTGCTGGCGGAACGCGCGGCGGCGGACGGCAACCGCGTGCAGGTGTATACGACCAACGCGCTGGATATTGAATTGTTTTGGGAACCCGGACGCGCCGCGATTGGCGCACCGACCGAAACGATGAACGGCGTACAGGTGCAGCGTTTTCCTGTGCAGCCAGTGCCGCCCTTTCCGAGAGGCTATCGCGGTGTTCGGCGCGTGCTGGCAGAAGCATCTGATATGGGCGCGCCGCTTGCGCTGTTGAAAATGCTTGCTGCGCGCGCGCCGTATTGTCCCGCCTTGCCGCAGGCGCTGAACGAGTTGCGAGAACGGTTTGATTTGGTGGTCGGCGTGAATATTGTCTACGAGAGTTTGCTGTTTGGTGCGCTGGACTATGCAAAAAGGGTGGGCGCGCCGTTTGTTTTGTGCCCGTTTACGCATTTGGGCGTCGCGGGCGACCGTTCAATTGCGCGGTTTTATACGATGCGGCACCAGATTTGGCTTGCGCAACAGAGTGACGCCGTGCTGGTTTCGACGCCGGGCGAAGCAGATTATTTGGCAGAACATGGGATCGCACGCAGCAAATTGGTGCTGCTGGGAACGGGGATTGAGCCGCAAAATTCGTTGGGCGGAGACGGAGCACGGGCACGCGCAAAATTCAACCTCAAAGGCAAGGTTGTCTTGTTTGTCGGGACGCTGAGCGCAGACAAGGGGGCAACGCACGCGGTCGAAGCGCTGCGCGAGGTTTCGAATGCGATGCTGGTGTTGGTTGGCAGCGCGTTAAGCGATTTCAAGTCGTTTTATGCGGCACAACCGCCGGAGGTGCAAGCGCGATGTCGGTTAGCGGGATTTGTTTCGGAAGAGGACAAGCGCGATTTGTTGGCAGCGTGTGATGTGTTGGTGCTGCCCTCACAAACGGATTTGTTCCCGACGGTCTTTTTGGAAGCGTGGCTGTATGGCAAACCCGTTATCGGTGCGCGGGCGGGCGGGATTCCTGATGTGATTGAGGATGAGCAGGATGGGCTGCTGGTGGCGTTTGGCGATGTGGGCGGTTTGGCAAAGGCGATACGGCGCGTGTTGAACGACGAGCCGTTGGCACAGCGCTTGGGCGAACGCGGGCGCGAAAAGGTGTATGCGAAGTTTACATGGGAACGGTTGTATGCGCGGGTCGCAGCGCTTTTTGCAAGATTGGTAGAGCGCAAACCGATTACTGACTTGTCATATGCGAGTGCGGAGCCACCACACGCATGAATATTTTGGTGTGTGCGTCGCAGATTCCTTATGCCCGCGGCGGCGCAGAGATGTTGGCAGAAGGGTTGTGCGAGGCGCTAAAGAACGCGGGGCATCGTGCCGAAATTGTCGCGCTGCCGTTTCAGTGGCTGCCGCACACGGAATTGTTCAAGTCGGCGCTGGCGTGGCGGCTGTTGGATTTGAAAACGGCGAACGGTATCAAGGTAGACCGCGTGATTGCGACAAAATTTCCGTCGTATGCGGTGGAACACCCGCACAAGGTGGTGTGGTTGGTGCATCAATACCGCCAGGCATACGATTGGTTCGGGACGCCGCTTTCGGAATTTACGGGGTCGCCTGAGGACCGGGCGACGCGCGAAAAGTTATTTGCGCTCGACCGCCGCACGTTGGGCGAAGCGCAGGCGCGATTTGCGATTTCGAAAAATGTGGCGGCGCGTTTGAAACGGTTTAATGCGCTGGACGCGACGCCGCTGTATCCCCCCCCCCGTTTAACCGGCAAGTTTTATGCGGGCGAGTATGGCGATTATGTGTTGTATGTGGGACGGCTCGACCGCGCAAAACGAATTGATTTGCTGCTGCGGGCGTTGGCGAAAACGAAACAAGGACGCGCGGTGATTGCGGGCACAGGCGTCGAGGACAAGAGTTTAAAGCAGTTGGCAAACTCGCTGGGTATTGGGGCACGCGTGGAATTTTTGGGATACGTGGAGGATGCGCGGGTATTGGAACTGTATGCGAACGCGCGGGCGGTGTTTTATGCGCCGGTTGATGAGGATTATGGGTTTGCGACGGTCGAGGGTTTGATGGCGGCGCGCCCTGTGCTAACCACCGACGACGCCGGGGGCGTGCTGGAATTTGTCGAGAACGCAAACGACGGCTGGGTGGTGCGCGCCGACGCGGATGAGATTGCGGGAGCGTTGACGCGAGCGTTCGAGAATGGGGACGCGTGTCGCAGGTTGGGACAAGCGGGGCGCGAACGGGTGAGTGGGATTGGCTGGAGCACCGTGTTGGAACAACTATTGGGGTAAATTAGGGTTATTTTATGCCTATTTCTGTGAATCGTCCCGAACTCAAGCAAGCGCATCAAGCCCTGCGCGCCGCAGGTCCACGCGGCAAAGAACTGGCGGATTTGCTCGATGAGCGGGGGACGCGCGTATGGGTCGTGTCGTGGTTGTATGGCGGGTTTACGCTGAATTTTCTAAATTCTATTTTTGTGATGCCGCTGCGCCCGAATGCGACGGATTGGGATTACAAGGCGTGGGTTTCGCTCTTGGGACATGAGGCGAGTCATGTGCAGCAGCGGCATTGGGTGGACTCGATTCAGCAAGAGATTATTGCCTATCGCACGCAGGTGATTGTGGGTGACGAGCTGGGCATTGATCTGCGACAGTATCGCGATGCCTTTGCCAATTTGAACCCCCGATCGAAACAGCACCAGCGGCTCGCGCAAGCCGCGATGCTTGGACTGTTTGCGGGGACCCCCGCAGGCATGGTGTATGCGGCACTTCCGCTGTGGCAGCCCAAGGGCTGGTCGGCGGTGATGCCCGCCCTGCATGAAGGCGTGGCAGCGCTGCGTGCTGCGTTTGCAACACCCCGTACGTAAATGCGTTTGGCATATTGTTCGCCCCTCCGTCCGCAGGCATCGGGTGTTTCGGACTATTCCGAAGAGCTGCTGCCTTTCCTCGCCCGTCATTTTGACATTACCCTTGTCACAGACCCCATCGTACCGTCGAATCCCGCGCTGCATGTTTTTCCGCGTATCGATATAGCCGAGTTGGCAGAGCGAGCCGACACGTTTGACGCGATTGTGTATCACATTGGCAACGCGCCGTTGTTTGAAAATATTTACAATGTCGCGCTAAAGGTGCCGGGAGTGATTGTGCTGCATGATGTGGTGCTGCATCATTTTCGCGCGTGGCAGACGATGGACCGCGGGGACAGCACGCGGTATTTCGAGGCACTGCGCGCCGCGTATGGGGAAACGGTCGCGCAAGAGGCGCGTGCGAACCCAAACGGCATCAACCGCTTCGAGTACCCGTTGAGTGAAGAGGTGGTGCGGCGCGCACGCGGCGTGATTGTGCACAGCGAGTATGCGGCAAGTTTTGTGCGTATTGCGGCGCCGCAAGTGCCTGTGCGCGTCGTGCCGATGGGGATTCCGGTGGGAGAGTTGAACGACGCACCGGCGGCGCGGGCGCGTTTGGGGATTGGCGCCGGTGCGTTTGTGGTGGCAGCATTTGGCGAAATCCATCCGCACAAACGGATTACGGTGGCGCTGGAAGCGTTTGCGGAGATTTTTGGCGCAAATGCCAATGCGCGTTTGCTGCTCGTCGGAAGCGAGTCGCCGAATTATGATGTGATGCCGTTACTGGAAACGCTGGGCATCCGTGACGTGGTGACGCGAGTCGGCTTTGTGCCAATGGAAACGTATAACGCTTACGTGGCAGCGAGTGATGTGTGTTTGAACTTGCGATACCCGACGGCGGGCGAGTCGTCTGCGAGTTTGCTGCGCCTGCTGGCGGCGGGCAAAACGACGTTTGTGACGCGCACGGGCGCGTATGCCGAGCTGCCCGATGCGGTGTGTGTAAAAATTGAGCCCGATGCGCACGAAAAAAATCTGCTGGTCACATATCTGGAATTTTTCGCCGCGCATCCTGAAGCGCGTGAGGTGCTGGGGACGAATGCGCGGGCATTTGTGCTGGCGAATCACACGCTGGAAGGCGCGGCTGAGGGCTATGTGGAATTTTTGGGCGAGGTGGCACAATGAAAATTGCTTATTTTTCGCCGCTGAGCCCGATGGATACGGGGATTAGTGACTATTCGGAGGAGCTGCTGCCCGCGCTGGCGAATGAGGTGGGGTCAGAGAATATTACCTTGGTGGTGGATGGTTATGCTCCAACAAATACTGCAATCGTTGGGAATTTTCGGGTGGCGCAGGACAGTGCATATGTGGCAAGCGAGTTTGATATAGCGGTGTATCAGATGGGGAACTCGCCGGCGCACGGGTATATTTACAAGCGCGCGCTGCGCGCGCCGGGGGTGGTAGTGCTTCATGAACTGGTGCTGCATCATCTGGTCGCGTGGCTGACGTTAAATCATGGGGACCGCGCCGGGTATGTGGAGGCAATGCGCGAAGCGTATGGAGAGGAAGGAGCAGTTTTGGCGGAACGGGAGATATTGGGGACAGATGCGCTGAATCGTTTTGATTATCCCTTGAGCGAACGTCTCATTCGTTCGGCGCGCGGTGTGATTGCGCACAGTGAATATGTGGCGCAGGCGGTGCTTGCGATTGCGCCTGATATGCCGGTTGCGATGATTCCGCACGAGATGCCGCTGCTGCCGCTTGTAAACGTGCGAGCGGCGCGGGAAAAATTGCGGTTGTCTGAAAACGCGCGGCTGATAGGTTCGTTTGGCAATTTAGGTCCGATGAAGCGGACAACGGTGCTGTTGGATGCGTTCCGTACGGTGCGAGCCAAGATGCCTGAGGCGCGGCTGGTATTGGTGGGTGCGGCGTCGCCGAATTTTGATGTGGAGGGGCTGCTGGATGTGTTTGGCGTGCGTGGGGCGGTAGACTTACCCGGTCATGTGCCGCTGGCAGATTTTCAACTCTATATGGCGGCGATGGATGTGTGCGTTAATTTGCGTTATCCAACGGCGGGCGAAACGTCGGGCGCAGTGCTGCGGATGATGGCGCAGAGCAAAGCGGTGATTGTTTCGCGGACAGGGTGGTTTGCGGAACTGCCGGATGATGCGGTGGCAAAGATTGATGTGGATGATGTGGAAACGGAAATGCTTGGCGTATTGCTGGAACGGTTGCTGCGAGACGAACCGCTGCGCGCAGCAATGGGGCAAAACGCGCGGGCATATGTGGAACGCGTATGTAGGGTGGAAGATGCGGCGCACGAGTACGCAGAGTTTATGCGGGGAGTTGCGGCGGGGAATTGGAGAGGGGCGACGACGGACGAAGGACGACGAAGGACGAAGGACAAAGGACGAACGATTAGCGACGAGCAAAGAAACGCGGTGGATGCAGAACAAACAACTAGCGACGAACGACCAGTGACTAGCGACTCTCTCCCCGATTGGCGCGATGAGGTGACGCGCGCGTATGTGGGGTTGGGGCTGGGGGAAACGGATGAGACGCTGCGAGCAGTGGCACGGGCGGTGACGGATTTGGGATTGGGTGAATGATGGCGGTGTTACAAACTGTTTTGCAAACCCTTGGACTCGGCGCGGCGATGTTGGTCGCGCTGGTTTATTTTGGCTATGGCGTGACGCAGTGGCTGACGCCGCGTGTGCTTGCGCCCTATAAAATTCTGTTGATGCCTTTTGCGGGGATGGCGCTGGTGATTGTGTGGGATTATGCAGCGCTCGCGCTGAATTGGAATCTAACGGAGGCAACGTGGGCGCTGGTCGCGGCGTCCGCAGCGGTGAATGTTGCAGCTTGGTTACGGTCGCGCAAACAGCAGGACGTGCCACTCGCCGAGCAGTTCCGCGACACGCGGTGGGTGTGGCTATTAATGCTGCTTGTGTTTTGCGCAGCAGTAGCACCTCTGTGGCGGTATGGGTATGTGACAGTCATTGGCGAAAATTGGGATTATGAATTTTATTTGCCGCTGGCGGACTATTTGCGCGAATTTTCGACGGCGCAATTAGTCAATGCGCCGCCGAATCCACTGCTGACCACGATTTTGTCGCGCCACATTTTGCCGCTGCCGATGGGGTTTTCGTATTTGCATGCGACGTTAGACGAGTTGTTACAGCAGCAGGCGCTGGATACGTTTGCGATTTTGCTTGGGGTGCTGCGGGGGTTGGGAGTGGGAGCCGCGTTTCTTTTTTGTCGAGCGGGGCTGAAGATGTCGCAGCGGGCGTCATTGATTGCCACGGCTTTTGTGGCGTTTAATGGGTTATTGCTGTGGTTTACATATTGGAATTTTGGGCTGCATCTGGCGGCGCTGGCGCTGCTGCCTGTCGCGCTACTGTTTGGCATCCTCGCACTGGAAAAGGGCGCGTCGTGGCGCGCCCTTGTGGGTGCGGGCTTGGTCCTCGGTGCGCTGAACGTGACATATCACCCTGCGCTGGTGGCGGCGGGGCTGCCGTTGGGGCTGCTGGGTTTGTACTATTTGATTGCACACAAGGAAAGAGTGCAAGTAGTCACGCGCGGGCTCGCGGTCATTGGGCTGACCATCGCGTTTAGTCTGCCGACACTGTGGCATATTGAGGATTTTCGCCGCGAATATTACGGGCGCACACCCCTAGCCATCGGGCTGCGCGAATTTGTGCCGCCCTCGGACGGCTATGGGTTTTCGCTCAACATTTTGGACCTTGCGGTCGGGCATACGATTCCGACACCCTGGCTCTATGACTTGATCGCGCGCGGATGGAGCATCGCCGCGCCGCTGCTGACAGTGGTTGCGGTTGGATTGTCGCTGTATGCGTTGTGGAAAATGCGTGGGGATGCGGAACAGCGCGCGGTGTGGTGGTGCGTGGCGGGCGCGAGTGTGTTGTATGTGCTCATTTTCCGCTTGCCGTTTTTGCGCCCATATCCGTATGGGTTTCTCAAAAGTCTGTCGCTCGTCATCTATATTCTCGCCGCGCTCGCTGTGGTCGGCGGTGAACGCTTGTGGAATTGGCGTCCGCACTATACGCGCTATGTGCTGGGTATTGTCAGCATCGCAGGCGCGGCATTGGTGCTTGTCACCTTTGCTCTGTCGGTCGAGCAATATTTCAAGCCCGCGCCGCCGTTTTTCAATACCGATGCGCTCAAGGTGCAGGAAGTGAAAACCTATTTGCAAAAGCACCCGGTCAACTTTCAGCCGCCCACACTGTATGTCACCGACCGCGCCGAGGCGCAGAAAATTCCGATGGGACTGGTGGCGTATGCGCTGCGCGAAAATGAATTGTACGGCAACGTAACGACGGGGTATGGCGCGCTGGACAACGCACAGGCGGGGCAGGTGTATGACTATGCCCTACTGACGCGCGGCGAAAATCCCGCCGCAAGTGGTTACACCGCACCGCCGTTGTGGGAAAATGATACGTTTGCATTGTATGGACGTACGCCCAATGTGGCGTATCAATATGCTCTGAACGCCTCAACCATTTCGCCGGAGCCCTTTCACATCACGGTTGGCAGCACACAAATTCTCTCGGGCACGGTTGTGCCGGACACCACAGCGGGGACGCGCGAGGCGAGTCTGACATTTGCGACATTTGTCCCGCAGCAGTTGACGCTTGCCGATGCCAAGACAACGCAAGAGATAAAATTGCTCCCCGGACTTTCAACTGTAACGCTGCCCGCGCTGACGACACCCACAACGCTAACGCTTACGCCGCTTGTCGCGCAGCCGCTTTTGGATTCCGCAAAGGTGACTATCCCACACGGTATGCCCGACGCCGAGGTGCGGTTGTGGCTTGCCTATGCACAGCTGCATCAAGCCTCACAACCAAATGCCTCGCGAGTCACCACCGTGGACAATACAATTTTGGTTACCTGCGGGGGCAGTTGGGCGAGTGAATTGGACAAGCGGTGCTTTGTGGTGAATCCGCAGGCGACAGAACTGACGTGGCGATGGATTGTGCGAGGGACGTTGGCGGGGACGCGTGAGGAGCGGGTGATTGCACAGCAAATGGTGAACGCCGCCCCCCAAGCGAAAATTGATATTCGGGCGCGCCTGGCGAGTGGCTTGATGACCCTACAATTTGACGACAACCCCGCCCAGACCTTTCCACCACAACCCATTAGCGACGGAAAATATCGTGGGGATTTGGAGGTCTATTCAGGAAACGTTCTGCTGGCACGCATCGAGTTGTATAAATTCGAGGTCAAGGACAAAGGACAAACAATGACCCGCATGACGCCGCCCGATGGGGCGTTGATGATTTTGCAGCCGTAAAGACCTTGTTCGGACAATGGAAGGGCGGGGATAAACCCCGCCCCTCCAATTAGGAACGTTCCGCAAAACGGGCGGCATAGAAGGAGTTCCACGGCGAATTGGGGGCACTGGCGCGATGGTCGGTGTTTGCCGCGCTGAGTGCGTCTGCCAGTTCGGGCATGCTCCAATCGTTCGCGAATGCGTCGTTCCAGCCGTGCCCAATGAGATAGTGCGCATACCAGTCCGCCCATTGTTGGTCATATTCGCCGTGCAAGGCGGTCATTTCGTACTCACCATGTGCGGCGCCGGCTTGTGCCAGTCGGTGCGCCAGCGCCGCACGCCGTTGTTCGTCAGCCATAAAGCCCCCGATTCGAGTTTTGGAGATTATGTCCAAGTTGGCGCGGGCGTCAATTTGGGGCATTCGCCGACTTGCCGCGCCGGAATACGTGCCACGCACCTCCGAAGGTGCGTGGCACGTATTCCTCTGCAAAAAGAGGTTGGGAAAATAAGGGGCTGTCCGCGAGTACTGTTGACGCCGCGATTTTATGTAAGGTATAATCCTTGACGAGCACAACGCAAGCATTGTAGTCGTACACGATTCTGGAATCCGCTTGCCCGGTCGCTTGGATAACGCATGGCGCTTAAAGGCAATTTACGCGATTTTTCACTCCACCAGCTCCTCAACCTGATTAACCTGGCGCACAAGACGGGCGCGCTGCTGGTAAAACCCGAGGCGATTCCCAGCGCCAGTAACGGGCACTCGGCGCCTGCATCGTTGTATTTCCGCGAGGGGCGGCTCATTCATGCTGCCTTTGACGGCAAACCCGCGCGCCTGACCGATGTATTGGTGCAGGTGGGACGCCTTTCGCCCGAACAGGCAACCACCGTCCGTGAACGTTCGCGCGTGGACACGGACAAAGAGCTGGGTTTGCTGCTCATCCACAACGGGTATCTCTCCCAAAACGATATTATTCAGGGTGTGCGCGGGTATTTGCTGGAGACGGTGTATCAATTGTTCACCTGGGCATCCGGCGATTTTCGGTTCGAGCCGAACCAGCTGCCGCCCGATGAACGCATCACGGTCCCCCTCTCTCTGGAGAATGTAATCCTCGAAGGCAACCGGCGGCAGCAGGAATGGGAAAAACTGCGCGACGAAATTCCCGACCTCGATGTGCCGCTGCGCTTTGCCGACCGCCCGCAAACCAACCTGCGCAACATTTCGCTCACGCGCGAAGAATGGCAGATGATTTCGTTTATCAATGCGCGCAACACGATCCGGCAGATTGGCGAATACATTGGGCTGGATGAATTTCAGGTACGCCGCGTGGTGTATGGGTTAAAGCAAAACGGGCTGATTGATATGGCACAAGCAGCGCGCCCCGAAACCACCCCACGCGCACCCCTGCCCGGCATAAAATTGTCGCGCGGTGTATTGCTCCGTATCATTGACGGTATTCGAAAACGGTAGAGGTCAGACGTGCCCCGCACCTCGGAAGGTGCGTGGCACGTCTGACCCTCTTGTGACGACCCTCTCGCACGTGGTATTGCGTTTGGCAGCACGGTGCGCAGTGCGCGCACACAAATCCTTTCCCGTTCTCCGCTAACCTCTATGCAGACTGTCAAAATGGTGGTAACCGGACCCTTTTCCGCCGGTAAAACAGAATTTATTGGCAGTATCAGCGAAATTGCCGTGGTCCGCACCGAGCGCCGCATCAGCGACGAGACACGCGCCGTCAAAGCACAGACGACGGTGGCGATGGATTTTGGGCGCATTACGATTGACAAAGACCTGGTGCTGTATTTGTTTGGCACGCCCGGACAACGCCGCTTTGATTTTATGTGGGAGATTTTGTCAGAGGGCATGCTCGGCTTTGTGGTGATGGTGGACGCCGTCCGCCCCGAAACCTTTCGCGAAGCGCGCTCGATTCTGGACACCTTTCGCAAATACAGCGAGACACCTTTTGTGGTGGCGGCAAACAAACAAGACCATCCCGATGCGTGGTCGCCCGAAGATTTGAAAATTGCGCTGGGGCTGGACGACACCATCAAAGTGCTGCCGTGTATCGCCTCGCAAAAAGAAAGCGTCAAGTATGTGCTTTTGGAATTGTTGTATTCGATTTTGGAACGTGTGCAGGAATAAAAAGTGATGGATATAATGATGGACGTACAAACTACGCCGACTACATTGCCTGACCGTGGGATGCCGAGCGCGGCACTGCGGCTCTTGTTTCTTTCGATTGAAGAAGTGATGGGCGCCGACGGTATTAAAGCGGTGCTGAACGGCGCAAAACTCTCGTCGTATATCAACAACTATCCCGAAAATACCATCGAGTATGGGGTGACGTTTAGCGAATATGGCAAAGTGGAACAGGCGGTCGAAGACTTTTTGGGTCCGCGTGGGGCGCGCGCTATTTTGATTCGAGTGGGGCGCGAGTTGTTTCGCTACAGTTTGCGCGAACAATCGGCGCTGTTGGGGATTGCGGGGAACGCGCTGAAAAACATGCCGCTGATTTCGCAGCAAGCCAAGATGAAGATTTTGCTCCAGCAGATTGTCGGCGCAGCCAACAAGACGGTGAATCAGCCCGCGCGGTTGGAAGAAAACGAGGACGCCTATTTGGTGGTGATTGACCGCTGTATGTGTCAGTGGCGTCCCAAGCACGACAAGCCCTGCTGTCTGGTCACGGTCGGCACGTTTAGCGAAGCGATGAAATGGCTGACCGACAAACCGATTGAGGTCAAGGAAATTACCTGTCTGAATAACGGCGCAGATGCGTGCCGATATCAAATTCCGAAACGGATGCCCGAAGAACACTAGGCAGCCGCTGCAAGTACTGGAAAACTTTTTGCTACACCGGCTTGTATCTGCAAGTGGTGTGGCAATTTTTTTTATACGGGAGACGATTATGCCGAGCCAATTCTTACCCCAAGCCCGCACAGCACATTTGATTGTTCAAACCCTCGATGACGAAATTTTGTTGTTTGACAGCGTCGCCGACAGGGCGCACGTACTCAACCAAACATCGGCGGTGGTCTGGAAACTGGCGAACGGCAAACGCACGGTGGAACAACTGTCACAGCTCACGGCGCGCGAGTTACACGCGCAGCCCGACACGGATTTGATTTGGCTGGCGCTGACACAGCTCTCCAAAGCAAACTTGTTGGAACAACCTGCCACCGTTGTGCCTCTGACAGCACAACTCAACCGCCGCGAATTTTTGCAAAAAGCGGCAATGGCAGCGGTGATTATTCCGACGGTCAAGACGGTTTCGGGACCGACGGTGCAGCAAAGCGTGTCCTGTGTCCAGCCCGGCGGCAGTTGCCAGACGACCGGCGACTGCTGCACCCCCGACCTGTGCATAGACAACTCTTGCACGTGCTTTACCGCGGGCACGTTGGTCTGGTATTCCGACGGCACGCAGCGCGCGATAGAAACGGTGGCGCTAAACGACATGGTATTGGCGCGCGACGAACAGACAGGTCTCGTCGCGCCACAGCGTGTAGAGAAAACCTACATTCATCACAACCGCGCAGCATTCACGCTCGATTTTGGCGCGAGCCAAATAGAAACCACGGCGACGCATCCATTCTTTACCGACACGGGCTGGGTCAAAGCGATAGACCTGCGCGCGGGGATGGACTGCTATTTGAGTGTCGGGGCGCGGCTCACGGTGCAAGCTGTGAAACATCCGCTGCCGCATCCCACAACGGTTTACAATCTGCAGGTCGCAGGCACGCACACGTATTTTGTGGGCAAGCAGGGCGTGTGGGTGCACAACCGCACGACGATGCAAGATATTCCGACGAAATAAGTTTTTCACCAAGACGAAATATACCTCGTCCCGAATGTAAGGTTTGACTCGGTACGAGGCGTTATTGCCCTCACCCCTGCCCCCTCTCCCAATGGGAGAGGGGGTTCTCTTTTAATTGTGAGATTTGCGGCGAGGGGATGTTATCCCCTCGCCGCAAATCTCACCAAAAAAAACGAACCCCCTTCCCCGCAGTGCGGGGAAGGGGGTTCGTGCCGAGACCCAAGTGCGGTTCCGCAGGGCAGTGTCTCGGTACGAAAAGGGGATGGGGTGTGACTCGAAGAATTAGCTTCCAAGATTAAATTCGGGACGAGTCATGTTGTTCGTTTCGCTTGCTTATTGTTGCAACTGAAGCGTCAGGTCCACTTCCAACTTGATGGTGTCTTCGATGCTCAAGACGCGACCGACGCGCGGTTGTTCGAGATTAAAGTCCGTAAAGGTGAAACTGGTAGTGGCGGTGCAGGTGCCGGTGGTCTGGTTGGCATCCAACGTGCAGGAGGCGTCCCAGGTGGTGGGTTTGGTGACATCCTTGATGGTCAGGTCGCCCACCAGTTTGAACGTTGCCGCGCCCGAAGCTGGCGGTGTTAACGGCAGTGCCGTTGCCGAGGTGGGCACGAACGTTACGTTCGGAAAGTTGGAGCTATCGAGCGGTGTGCGTTGGATAAAGCCATCGCGCGGGAATTGGTCGCTTTTAAGCGTCCGAATATCCACCACGAATTTGCTTTCGGCGCTCACAATCGAACCGTCCGGATTACCGACGATTTGTCCTGTAATGGCGTTGGTTTTGCCTACCGCATCGCTTGGCAGGGAAACACCTGCGAGCTGCTCACGCACGCGATAGCGCGCTTCGCTCTTTTCGGGGACGACGACCAACGTTATCTTGCCGCCGGTCGTTGCTGCCGTTGTGGCGGTCGGGTCTACGGCAGCAGTCGTGGGTGCAGTGGTCGCGGCGGCGTTTGTCGGCGCCGCGGCAGTGGGTGGGACTGCGGTATCGGCAACAGCAGGGACCGCGGTCGGCGGCACGCTCGTTGGCGCGGCAGTGGTCGGCGTCGGAGTGGGTGAGCTGCAGCCGATAACAACGGCGAGCAGCACCCCCCCTGCGAGCGCGAGGGTTGAAACCTTTCGAGTCTTAAAATTCATTTCTTGCTCCTTTTCGAAAAAAAATGCCTCATCCTCTTGAACAACTTGCGAACTCTGCTCTAAACCTGCATCATGGCAAGAATGAGGAAAAAATTGAGGGTCGTCTGATGGATTGGGGGGATTGTAGGAGGCATAGGTTAACAATTGCTTCACGCGACATAAATGTAACATTAAATCGGACGCGTCTAGGACAAGAATCTATCCTTTTTGTGTATGTTGTATCTATTGCACCTTTACACACGATGTAAACACGAACTAAACATCCATTCTCTATACTGATTGCAGGATCAGTTACGGAGGAAAATTATGTTTCGCTTTACATCAATCCTTGCAGCCCTCATTGCAGTTGTGACCATTCTCATTACAGCATACAGCGCGCCTGCCTATGCGGCAGGCATGAGCGTTGACCCGACCGCGGGCAGCACGGACACCACCTTTTCCGTACAAGCCGATGGGTTCAACAAAAACGAAAACGTGGCGACCTGGGTACAGGCGCCAAACGGAACGACGATTGATTTGGGTGAAATAAAAGCAGACAGCGCGGGCAGCGTCGCCTTTGACGTGACGCCGGATTCATCCTGGAAGGCGGGAGAAGCGATTGCCGTGGCGCACGGGTTGAGCAGTGGGCACGAGTATTCGGTTAAATTTACTGTGAGCGCAGGCGGCAGCAGCGACGATGATTCTTCCGATACAGATACGTCATCGGGCAGTTATATCGCAAACGATTCGGACCGCACGCTTACGTTTTACGGTTCGGGGTATACCGCCGGTGAACGCGTCGCGGCATGGTTCCAATATCCGAGCGAATTGAGCACGAGCACCGCCCATGCCCTGCCTGATGTGACTGCCGATGCTTCCGGCAATGTCAGTTTTAGTTTTACCGTTGGCGCCGCTTATCCCTTTGGCGGCTATAACATTGCAGCACAGGGCGCGTCGAGCAAACACACTACCTATAATACGTTCAGCTACTTTGGTACGATTACTGACCAGTATACCTATTGGGCCTATGGCACAGGCACAAGCAGCGGCAGTATTACCGCAGCCGTATGGCAGGGACAATACTGGAACAATATGTATTTGAGCGGCGACCCCGTTCTGGTACGGCAGGATGCAGCCATCAACTTTAACTGGAACGGCAGCAGCCCCGGCGCGAATGTTCCCGCCGACCAATTCTCGGCACGCTGGGATACAGTGGCTACCGTTTCAGACGCAGGCAACTATGTCTTTACGGCAACCGCCGATGATGGGATTCGCGTGTGGGTAGACGGTACCCTTATCATAGACCAGTGGGCAGAACATTCTGCTGCCACCTACACCGCCACGACGTATCTCAATGCGGGGAACCACAGTGTGCATGTGGAATATTTCCAGAACTATGGCGACGCAGTGGCGATTGTAAACATCGCCGCACAATAAGAACTCTTCTCCTCCAAAACAGGGGTCATGCATGCGGTGCGTGACCCCTCTTTATTTTTGGCGGCGAACATGCCACGCACCTCCGGAGGTGCGTGGCATGTTCGCCGCGCGCCGACGCGACGTTGCAGCGCCCCGCGCAATATTTTTAATGTACACCCTATTGACTTGTTAGTACATCCGTTCTACACTGTGCCTGTCAGCCATAACTCCGTTGGCACCGTGACCATCGTTCTCTTTATCACACCCGGCGTGTCTCCTCGCTTGGGCAACCGCAAACCAAATCTTTACCTCACCAACGTTTGCGACCTAGGGCGTTTTGTCCCGAGTAAGCGCGGCGATACCCTCTCGGTTCCCAACGTGCCAACTGCAGCGTGAGTCCGACTCGCGCTCACGCAGGTATCCTGTTGTGCCTGTTCGCCAAAACGACCACAAACTTGAAAAAACTTGATTAACCATCCCCCCGACGGTTGACACGGTGCTACTTTTTGCTACACTACCGTCGCTGCGAAATTTCGCAGTAACCCCACGCTCGTCAGTGGGAATCCCACGCATGTCAGTGGGCATTAAAAACCAAATAGATTCGGGGAGCTGGAGTGAGTCCGGCTGAGAAAAAGAACTGCAAGCCCACCGCGCGGTGTGGAAGCCCATCTTTGACCCTATGACCTGATCCGGGTAATGCCGGCGTAGGAAACATAGAGTCCATCACACGATGCACCTTCCAAACGCTGCCTTACAAGGGTCAGCGTTTATTTTTTTCCCTTTGGGAAAAGAGGAGCATCATGGAAAAGCAAGTAGGAACGTGGGCAGTCAAGGTGGGTCTCGCGCAAATGCTCAAGGGCGGCGTCATTATGGACGTGACCAACGCCGACCAGGCAAAAATTGCCGAAGAGGCAGGCGCGTGCGCGGTGATGGCGCTGGAACGGGTGCCCGCCGACATTCGCAAGCAGGGCGGCGTGGCGCGCATGAGCGACCCCGAAAAAATCGTCGAAATCATGCAAGCGGTGACGATTCCCGTCATGGCAAAAGCGCGCATCGGGCATTTTGTCGAAGCACAGTTATTGGAAGCGCTGGGCGTGGACTTTGTAGACGAGTCCGAAGTGCTGACGCCCGCCGACGAGGAAAATCACATTGACAAGCATTTGTTCAATGTGCCGTTCGTGTGCGGCTGTCGCAATTTGGGCGAGGCGCTGCGCCGCATCAACGAGGGCGCGGCAATGATTCGCACCAAAGGCGAGGCAGGGACGGGCGACGTAGTGGAAGCCGTGCGTCACGCGCGCACCGTGCTGGGCGAAATTCGCCGCCTGCAAAATATGCGCCCCGACGAGCTGTATCACACTGCCAAAGAGTTGGGCGCGCCGTATGATTTGTTGCGCGAGGTGGCAGAGACAGGCAAACTGCCCGTTGTGAATTTTGCGGCAGGCGGTATCGCCACCCCCGCCGACGCGGCGCTGATGATGCAGTTGGGGGTAGATGGTGTGTTTGTCGGCAGCGGCATTTTCAAATCGGGCGACCCTGCGAAACGCGCGAAAGCAATTGTGATGGCGACAACGCATTTCCGGGATGCCAAAATTATTGCCGATGTTTCGCGCGGGCTTGGCGACGCCATGAGCGGTATCGCCGTGCGCAGCATTGCCGCAACGGAACAGCTCGCAGTGCGGGGCTGGTAATCAAAAGCAGGCTGCCAGTTACAGGCTGAAGGTTCAACCTGTAACTGGCAACCTTCAACCTGACTTATGATTATCGGAGTACTCGCACTACAAGGCGCATTTCGGGAGCATGTGGAAATGCTGCGGGGAATCGGTGTGGAGGCGGTCGAGGTGCGACTGCCGCAGGAATTGGGCGCGGTGGACGGCTTGATTATTCCGGGCGGCGAAAGCACCACCATTGGCAAGATTGCGGTCCGGTATGGGCTGATAGAGCCGATACGGGAAATGGTCACACAGGGCAAACCTGTGTGGGGTACGTGTGCCGGGATGATTGTTTTAGCCAAAGACGTTGGACGCAAACAGCCGCTGGTTGGCGTAATGGATGTGCAAGTAAAACGGAATGCCTTTGGGCGGCAGGTGGACTCGTTTGAAACAGATTTGGAAATTCCTGCGCTCGCACACGGCACTGACCAACCCTTTCATGCCATCTTTATTCGTGCACCGTTAATGGAATCTGTAGGAGACGGGGTAGAGGTGTTGGCAACGCTCACCGACGGAACAATTGTGGCGGCGCGACAAAACAACCTGTTGGCAACCAGTTTTCACCCCGAACTGACGCACGACGCACGGTTTCATCAATATTTCATGTCGCTCGTGAACAACGAGTACTCCGTCACACCTTAAACTTTAATTTGTCATTTCGAACGGAGCACACCCTACGCCAATTCAGGACACCCTTTCCGTGCAAAGTGAGAAATCTCGCTCACACAAACTACACTTTCAACTGTGACAGACCACTCGATGGCACTCCCTTATAGGGGAACCTGCTGATGCACGCCGTTGTCGTTGCCAACGGCGAAATGACCGATGACGCGCGCCTGCGCGCAATCTGGGCAAAGGCAGATTTGCGCGTGGCAGCCGACGGCGGAGCCCGCAACGCGCGACTCTATCTGGGACGCGCGCCGCAGGTTGTCATTGGCGACATGGACTCGCTGGATGAGGAAACGCGCGGATGGTTGGACGCAGCGCAGACCGAGCGGATTCAACACCCGCGCGCCAAAGACGAAACGGATTTGGAATTGGCGCTCGCGCTGGCACACGCGCGCGGCGCAGCTGAGCTCACCATTCTGGGCGCATTCGGCGGACGCACCGACCACTTTTTGGCAAATGTCATGCTGCTGACGCGCACACCACATTTGAAAATTACCGCTGCGGCGAGTGAAGTGTGGATGGGTTCGGGCGACGACAGCATCACGGGCACGCGCGGAGATACCGTCTCGCTCATCCCCATTGACATGACCGTAGAGGGGATTACGACGACCGATTTGGAATATCCCCTGCGCGGCGAAACGTTGGAACGCGGCAGCACGCGCGGCATCAGTAACGTCATGTTGGGTGAGCATGCGCAGGTGCGTTGGACGCGCGGCGCACTGTTGATTGTGCATTTGTTTGGGCAATAAAATGGAACCCGCACAGCCGCTTGACCGCATCGTTTTGCTGGACACCAAAAGCGCCGCATTGAGTGTCGAATTGGTGGCGCGAATCGACGAGCAAGGCGATTTGGTGCTGGAAGGTTGGGACCGCGGCGCATGGGTCAAGGAACAATTCGACGATTACGACCATGAATATTGGCTCAAAATTCCGCAGGCATGGAAAGACACAATTTTGCTTTATCTGCTGCAAGAACGTTTTGAAAATGTTTCAACCTTGAAAGAATGGTTACAAAACAAGCAGATTCCGTTTGAGTTTTCGTCGTATACGTAAGGACAGAGCACACAAGCGTAACAAATAGATATAGCAAGACAGCAAGGGGAGCTCGATTTCATCGGGCTGAGAGGGTCGCTTGGAGCGACCGACCCATCGAACCTGATCTCGATAATGCGAGCGCAGGGACAATCGGTTTGCGTTGTTGAATTCCACAACCGCCTCTCAAATGAGCAGGCGGTTTTTGTTTTTATCCATCAAGGAGCATCATGCACAAAAGTTTAATTTCCATTCTCGTTTTGGGCGCGCTGGTGATTTTGGCGGCGTGCGCACCCGCAACACCCACCGCTGCGCCAACCACTGCGCCGACTGCGGCAGCACAGGCGACGGCGGCACCACAAGCCACAACTCCGCCCACCAGTGCACCCGCAACGAACGCGGCAACCACTGAATTGGTGGTCGTGACGCATGATTCATTTGCCGTTAGCGAAGAGGTCCTCAAAGCATTCGAAGACACCAACCATGTCAAGGTGCAAATTCTGAAATCCGGTGACGCGGGCAGCGCTTTGAACAAAGCAATCCTTGCGGGCGCAGACAATCCGTTGGGCGATGTATTCTTTGGCGTGGACAATACCTTTTTGAGCCGCGCGCTCAGGGCGAATTTGTTTGAGGCATACAAACCCGTCGGCGCAGACACCATCAACGCGGCGTTTGTGCTCGACCCGCAGTTTCAAATGACGCCGATGGATTACGGCGACGTGTGTTTGAACTATGATTTGAAGTGGTTCAAGGACAAGAATATTCCCGCTCCCACCTCCCTCGACGATTTGGTCAAACCTGCATACAAGGGGCTGACAGTTGTGGAAAATCCTGCCACGTCGTCGCCCGGGCTGGCGTTCCTGATTGCGACCGTCGGCGCGTATGGGGACAAATATCTGGATTACTGGAAACAGCTGCGTGCCAACGACGTGACTGTCAGCGAAGGATGGGAGGATGCGTATTACACACAATCCACCTGGAGCGGCGCGGGCGAGCACCCGATTGTGGTCAGCTATGCGACCAGCCCTGCCGCCGAGGTATTTTTTAGCGACGGCAAATTGACCGAACCACCGACGGGGAACGTGCTGGGTGACAATGCGTGTTTCCGCCAAATCGAATTTGCGGGCGTGTTCAAAAACGCAAAGAACCCGGAGCTTGCGCGCAAATTCATCGACTTTATGGTGTCCACGCGCTTTCAGGAGGACATTCCCGGGCAAATGTTTGTGTATCCCGTGAATGCGAACGCCAAACTACCCGACTATTACAAGTTTGCACAAACACCAAAGAACCCGGCAACAGTGGCAGCGGATGCGATTGATGCCAACCGTGAAACATGGATCAAGGAATGGACGCAAGCAGTGTTAAGATAGTCCAAGGGGTTTAGGTTCATTAGAGGAGATTCCTGATGGGTGTGAGGGGATAGACTTGCGAAGTTTTCAATCTACACACTAAAAAGCGCATTGCCTCGGAAACTTCGAAGTCTGCGCAACATCACAAAAGGCTCGACGAGGCGAGAGAGATTTCTCACTGCGCACGGAAGAGGAGTCTTTAACGGCGGTAGGGTGTGCTCCGTTCGAAATGACAAATCCAACGTTTTGGTCAAACAATGTTTGTTCTGATACACAGCCCGCTGGTTAGTGCGTTTACATGGTCGCGCGTCGCCGAGGAAATGCGGCGGCGCGCGATAGATGTAGTGGTGCCGCCGTTGCACGAGGCGGCGGATTCCCCCCTGCCGTTATGGCAGCAGCACGCAGAAGCCGTGGCGAACGCGCTGCAGGAAACGCCCCCTGAAACACGGGTGATTCTGGTGGCACACAGCGGTGCGGGGCTGCTGCTGCCTGTTATCGGCAAATTCAGTCCGCGTCCTGTGGATGGGTATGTGTTTGTAGACGCCGGAATCCTCTTTCACGATGCCAGCCATCTGGATTTGCGCGTCGCCGAAGACGCCGAACGCGCGGCGGCATTTGAGGGCGAATTACGCAATGGTTTGCGGTTTCCGCAGTGGACGAGTGAGGATTTAAGCGAGGAAATTCCGAATGGCGCCGACCGCGAGCAGGTTGTCGTAGGATTGCAACCGCGCGGGCTGGAATTCTTTACGGAAATACTGCCCGCGTTTGATTTTCCAAATGCGCCGTGTGCATATTTGCAATTTACCGAATGGTATGACTTGTACGCGCGGCAGGCGCAGGAACGCGGGTGGAAATATCAGAAAATGGAGGGCGGGCATTTCCAAATTCTGAGCGAGGCGGTGCGAGTGACCGACGCGTTGTTGGAATTGACGCGCCGGATGCGCGAGGATGCGGCGAAATGAAACGGTGGCTCCTCCTTCTCTTGCTGCTCGTGCCGCTCGTGTTTCTGGGGCTGTTTTATTTTTATCCGCTTGGCGCGATTTTGGGATTTTCGCTGTTTGGCAGCGGCACGCTCGACCTGTCGGGTTTCCAGGAGCTTGTCGGTGATTCGTATTATCTCGGCGTGCTGTGGTTCACCACCTGGCAGGCAGCCGTTTCCACACTGCTGACCATTCTGGCGGCACTCCCTGCCGCCTATCTCTTTGCGCGGTTTACGTTTCGCGGACAAACGGCTGTCCGCGCCGTGACAACACTCCCATTTCTGTTGCCAACCATCGTCGTTGCCCCCGCGTTTGTGGCGTTGTTGGGACCGCGCGGTGTGGTGAATACCATCCTGATGGGCGCGTTCGGGTTGGATGCGCCGCCTATCAAGCTGGTCGAAACCATTTGGATTATTTTTCTGGCGCACATTTTTTACAACTATACGATTGTGTTTCGCATTGTCAGCGGTTTGTGGGCGAACCTCGACCCGCAGTTGGGGAACGCGGCGCAGATGTTGGGGGCAAATCGCACGCGCGTATTTTTAGAGGTGACGCTGCCCTTGCTCATGCCCGCCATTCTCGCCGCCGGTCTGCTGGTTTTTATATTCGACTTTACTTCCTTCGGCGTGATTTTGATTCTAGGCGGCGCGCGGTTGGCGACGCTGGAAGTGGAAATCTACCGTACTGCCGCCAACTTGTTTGATTTGCCGCTCGCGGCTGCGCTGTCCCTTTTGCAGATTGCGTTTACGCTGGTTTTGATTGTGGTCTATACACGCCTGCAAGCGCGCCTCGCCGCGCCGGGCAAGCTGCGCCCGCAGGCGGTGGCCAAGCGCGCACCGAAAACGCGCGGCGAACGCATTTTTGTCGCCGTCAATATTGCGGCGATGTTGACAGTACTGCTTGCACCGTTGGTGGTTTTGGTTTTGGGATCACTGCAAACGGCGAATGGGTTTGGGTTGGGCAACTATACGGCGCTGGGCGAAAACACCCGCGGCAGCGCCACCTTTATTCCGCCTGCCGATGCTATTCGCAATTCACTCTTGTTTGGCGGCGTGACTGTGGTGCTGGCAGTGACGCTGGGGGTGCTGGCAGCGTATGCGATTACGCGCACGCGGAGAGGGGGGGGCTTGGTTGATGCTGTGTTTTTACTCCCGCTCGCCACGTCAGCAGTGACGTTGGGGTTTGGGTATATTTTGGCATTCAGCCGCGCGCCGCTCGATTTTCGCGCGGCGGTGTGGCTTGTGCCTGTCGCGCATACGCTTGTCGCGCTGCCGCTGGTGATACGCAGCATTGTGCCGATGCTGCGGCAAATTAAACCGAACGTGCGCGAAGCGGCGGCGATGATGGGGGCAAATCCGATGCGCGTGTTTCGCGAGATTGATTTGCCGATTGTGATGCGCGCGGTGGTGGTGGGGGCGGTGTTTGCTTTCGTGGTATCGCTGGGCGAATTTGGCGCGACGACGCTGATTGCGCGCCCCGAATGGAGCACGATTCCCCTGGCAATTTACCGGTTGCTGGGACAACCCGGACTGGCAAACTATGGACAGGCGCTCGCCTTGAGCACCATTTTGATGCTCGTCAGCGCCGTCGCGATTGCGCTGATGGAACGGGCGCGCGTCGGGGAAACGGCAGAATTTTAGCTATTTCATCGAGTTTTCCATGACCGATTTACTCTGCGTCGAACACATTTCCAAAACCTATGAGGGCAGACCACTGCTGCGCGATATTTCATTCAACGTCGCCGCGGGCGAAATCGTGTGTTTGCTCGGTCCCAGCGGGACAGGCAAGACGACCTTGCTGCGCATTATTGCGGGGTTGGAAGACGCCAACGCCGGACAGGTCATTTTCGACGGCAAAAATCTGCAGGGCAAGAATTTGCCCAGTGTGCCGCCGCATGAACGCGGGTTTGGGATGATGTTTCAAGACCTTGCGCTGTTCCCTCACCGCAATGTATTTGATAATGTGGCGTTCGGTCTGCGGATGCAGGGGATGCCGCCAACAGACATCACAACGCGGGTGCAGGAATCGTTAGAATTGGTGGGGCTGGACGCCGTGCGCTTTGCAAAACGTGACGTAAACCGACTGTCGGGCGGCGAACAACAGCGGGTAGCATTGGCACGCACGCTTGCGCCGCGCCCGCGTTTGATTATGTTTGATGAGCCGCTCGGCGCGCTTGACCGCATTTTGCGCGAAGAGCTGGTCGCCGAGCTGCGCACGTTGTTGAAACGTTTAAACCTGACCGCGCTGTACGTGACGCATGACCAGGACGAGGCGTTTGCCATTGCAGACCGCTTGATACTGCTCAATGGCGGACACATCGAACAAAACGGGACACCGATTGGACTTTACCGGCATCCCGCGAATGCGTTTGTCGCGCGGTTTATGGGACTGACGAATCTGATAGAGATTGGGAAATTGGAGTTTGGAGATTCGGCAGCACGCGCCAAAACAACCGTTGGCGATTTTGTGGTGACGGCAGAACGCGCGCCACAAAACGCGCGCATGGTACTGCTCCGTCCGCAGGCAGTGAAGGGTGCTGCACAGACGACGACACGCACGGAAAATGTTTTGCGCGGCACGTTGACCGCAACCTCATGGCGCGGCGGGCGGCAGCACATTGCGGTAATTGCGGCGGGCAAGGAATTTGTATTTGAGTGGAACGGTATAGTGAACGTCGGTCAGACGATCGCGCTCGAATTGGATGCGGGCGAAATTGATTTCTTGCCGGAATAACCTATGGATGAAAAAGAGGAGTAAACATATGACGACGTTAAAACAAGAACGCTGTGTGGCGTGCCGCGCCGATTCGCCCCTCGTGACTGAAGAGGAAAAACAAGAATTGTTTCCGCAAATTCCCGAATGGCGTATCATTCAAGTCGCAGGGGAACAGCGGCTGGAGCGCCTGTACAAGTTCAAGGATTTTTCGCAGGCATTGGCGTTCACGAACCGCATCGGTGCGCTCGCCGAAGCGGAGGCCCATCATCCTGCGCTGCTGACCGAATATGGCAAGGTGACGGTGACGTGGTGGACGCACAAAATCAAGGGACTGCACCGGAATGATTTTGTGATGGCGGCAAAGAGTGACGAGGTGTATAGCGCGATGTAACCACAAGCCCACTGTCTTTTCGACAGTGGGCTTGTGGTTACATTTAGAGAGGATTCCTATTTCATACACAGACTTGCAATGCCCGTAGGGGGCGACCACAAGGGATCGCCCCCTACATTAAAAGGATACTGTTTACAGCGTGCGAACATTGACGTCACAATACAAGATGCCGGTGCGGCTCACTTGTTCATGGAGTGAGACACATAGGCGCTTGGAACGCGCGCTGTCGCTCATTTTTGTTAGGGTTGGCGCCATGCACGTATATTGTTCGGCGGCGCATTGGGCGGCGTATTCTGCAACAAACATTTCCGTTTCCGTTGCGGGGATAGGGAATGGAATGCCGAATCGTTTGATGGGCGTAAACTTGCCCGCAATTTGACTCCACACGAGCGCCGGGTCTTGCACGCGATATTGGAGGGTCAGCTGCGCCGCGTTCCCGCGCGAGGGCATAAAGAGCGGCGCAGGCGCAAACCGCTCGGTGCGGCGTGCTCCGGTCGACAGCCAGGCAACCAGCAAGTCACGGAAGGGGCGTAACGCATGTGTCGCCTCGTCCTGATAGGCATAGACGCGATTCAGACCTGAATCCAGGGTAATCGCGGCAACGTCCGGCTTGCCCGTGAAATGCAATTGCCCCATAAACTCGAGGATCACAAAGGGCACGAGCGTCGCCACGACAAAGCTGGCGATGCCGATGTAAAAACCCGTTTCAAAGCCGGGCATCCGCTCAAGGATATAGAGTACGCCCAGGACAGCGCCAATAATCAACGAAAACACTACAAGCCCGAACAAACCATTCATATACCACACCCACGCCGACCGCGGCGACGGGGCAGCAAATTGAAAATGACGGGGGCGCGTGCCGACCGAGGGCGGCTCTACAAAAGGTGCCGCACCCGGCGCGTTGGGGTCTGCAAATAAGATATCAGCGTTGAGTTTGTCGGCGGGCGGTGCGCTC
>JADMIO011419518.1_pt1 | contig 47286 bp, 49 predicted proteins | sample 8958161 | NCBI WGS metagenome assembly JADMIO01 (sample SAMN16585339, study PRJNA669376) | soil metagenome | isolation source: Crop rotation soil | place: USA: Cullars Rotation, Alabama | collected 2011
CGCGACTTCAAGTCACGTGAATTCCAAGCTTCGGATCCCACTGTGCTGGAAAGGCCTCGGCGCCTCAGTCGCGAAGAATTTTTCGAAGGCGCCGGCCGCTTGGCCTATCAACATGCCCAAACCGTCGATGGTGGGCATGCCGCGCCGGCGCGCCTGGCGAAGAAGTGGCGTCTCCAAGGGATCGTAGACGATGTCATAGACCACCATATCTTCAGGAAAATAGCTGAGGTCGACGTCCAGCGCAGGAAAACCGTTCATGCCCAATGGCGTGGTGTTGACCAGGCAATCAATATGATCGTTGCGGCCTCCCAAATCTCCCCGGAGTTGCGATGCCTTTCCCTGGTCGGATGACAAAGAGGAAAGCGGGATGACCAGATCGTCATCGAATAGCTCCAGACGCTGACGAAGCGCCAAGGCCTTGTTCGTGTCGCGAGCGATGCTGATGACGGTGAAGCCGGTTCGATCCAATGCGTAGGAAATCGCCAGGGCAGCCCCGCCATTTCCGATCACATAGGCAAATTTAGAAGTCGGACCGGAGCGAGCCCAGGGATGCAATGGCTCGAGGAAGCCGGACCAGTCGGTATTATCCGCTATCAGTTGCGGGCTATTCGCGTCTTGGCGAATGATACAGTTCGACGCGCCCAAGGCAGCGGAAACGGGTCGGGTCTGGTCAACATGGGCCAGCACCGCCTTCTTGTGCGGGATGGTGACATTGCAGCCGCACCAATCGGGATCGAGCCGCCGTTCGGAAAGAAATGATTCAAGGTCCTGGGGGAAAACGTGGGTCGCCTTGTAATCATAGTTGAGGCCGAGCTTCGCCAGCCAGAATCGGTGAATGAGGGGCGATTTGGAATGGGCGATCGGATCTCCGATAACTTCCGCATAAGGCTTGCTCATCAGCTTGCGAGCACCCCTCGCTCGCGCAGGCAGGCGAGGAGCGGTAGAAGCGGCAGGCCGAGAATGGCGAAATGACTGCCTTCGATCCGTTCGAACAACTGCACGCCCGGACCTTCGATCCGGTAGCCGCCGACGCTCCACCGTATCGCCTCATATTCCTGGTCGAGATAATCTTCGAGAAAGCCGTCGCCGAGCCGTCGCATGGTCAGCGTGACAGTTTCGACCGCGGACCAGATCGGAACGCCCGCCTCGGCGATCACCGATGCCGAGTGGAGCCTGTGGGTGGCCCCGCTCAGCGACCGAAGCTGCGCCGAGGCCTCGGCGCGCGACCGCGGCTTACTCATTATGTCGCCATCGTCACGTTCCAGCACCTGATCGGCGCCGATGACGAGCGCCGCCTGGTCGGCACGTACACTGAGCGCCTTCAATTGCGCCAACTCCTCGGCAACGCCGCGCGGCTCGAAGCCGGCGCCGACGAGACCTGCTTTGGCCGCTTCCTCGTCCAACTCGGCTTCGGCGATTCCATAAACCACCCCGGCGGCAGTCAACATCGCGCGACGCGCGGCGCTTTTCGAAGCAAGGAGAATCCTCATGCCTTCTCGCTCGCCGCGTCGAGCCTTTCGTTGCACAGCTTGACGATGGCGAAGGCGGTTTCCTCGATCGAGCGGCGTGTCACATCGATCACCGGCCAATCATTGTCGGCGAAGATCCGCCGGGCAAAGGCGAGCTCCGCGTTCACCGCTCCTTGATCGACATAATCGGTTTCGGGAGTCTGATTCAGCGAGAGCAAGCGGTTGCGACGGACCTGGATCAACCGGTCCGGATTGGTCGTAAGCCCGACCACCAATGGATGATGGAGACTGTACAGAGAAGGCGGCGGCGGCGATTCCGGTACCAGGGGAATATTGGCGACCTTGAATCCACGATTGGCAAGATAGATGGAGGTCGGTGTCTTCGACGTTCGCGAGACACCGGCGAGGATGATGTCTGCTTCCTCCCAATTGTCTGAATTGATGCCGTCGTCATGGGCGATGGTGAACTGGATGGCGCTGACCCGGGCGAAGTAAGCCGCATCCAGCGCATGCTGCCGTCCCGGCCTGGCCTTTGCTTCCTGTCCGAGGACTGCGGACAGCGCATCGACCACCGGATCGAGCACCGACACCGCATGAATCCCGCGTCGGCGCGTCTTTTGCTCGAGCTCGCGGCGGATATTGCTGTTCACCAACGTGTAGAGGACCAGGCCCGGACGGCGCTCGATATCATCAAGGACGCGATCAAGATGGCCTTCCGAGCGCACCATCGGCCAAAAGTGGCGCAACACCTCCGCCCCTTCGAACTGGGCAAGGCACGCCTTCGCGATCACTTCCAAGGTCTCCCCGGTCGAATCGGAGAGAAGATGAAGATGGAGCGGATCGGCCACCGGATCAGCCATCAGATCAGGTTGTGGATAAACATGGGGAATTGGCTAGCGTAAGCCTCGGGGCGCTTTCAACCTCGGCATTGATCCCCGTCATTCGGATTCGATCCACAATCGCGCCAACATGGGATGAATCCGACCGGAAGAATGTGGATGTCGGGGATAAGCCGAGCGACTCAGCGGAAGCGCTGGGGCCGACATTGGGTCAAGCTGTTTGCAAATCTGGGTGGAGGCAATAAACCCCGCCAATAGCCAGCCAACAAACTACTACTGACTCTCTTTATATAAGAATCTAATAGAGAAGAGAGTGGAGCCCATTGCCCGCCATGCCCACTCCGATGAAGCCCTTGCTCACCGTCCTTCGGGGCAAAAAAGCTGAGAAAACTCCCATTTGGCTGATGCGGCAGGCTGGTCGCTATCTGCCGGAATATCGCGCCTTGCGAGCCGCTAGGGGTGGCTTCCTCGATCTTGTGTACGACCCGGAAGCGGCGGCTGAAGTGACGCTTCAACCGATCCGCCGCTTCGGTTTCGATGGGGCGATCCTTTTTTCCGACATCCTGGTCATACCCCACGCACTCGGCCAGCAGCTTCATTTCGAAGTGGGTGAAGGACCGCGCCTTGCCCCTCCCCTGGTCGACGCCTCCTTGGCGGCGCTGGAGCCTGTGCCGGGCCGCATGGAGCCGGTTTATCGGACTGTGGAGAAAGTGGCCGGGCAGCTTCCCGCGGAGACGACCTTCCTCGGATTTGCCGGCAGTCCGTGGACGGTGGCGACCTATATGGTTGCCGGCCAGGGCAGCCGCGACCAAGCCGAGGCCCGCCGCATGGCGTACCGAGATCCGCAGGCGTTCCAGGCGATCATCAATGCGATCACGCATTTGAGCGTCGATTATCTGTCCGGTCAGATCAGAGCCGGCGTCGAAGCGGTCCAATTGTTCGACAGCTGGGCGGGAAGCCTGTCTCCGGCTCAGTTCGAGCGATGGGTGATCGCGCCGAACGCAGCGATCGTCGCCGAATTGAAGACTCGCCATCCCGACGTGCCGGTGATCGGCTTTCCGAAAGGCGCGGGCGGCAAGCTCGCCGCTTATGCCCGCGAGACCAATGTCGACGCGATCGGCCTCGATGAAACGGTCGATCCTGTCTGGGCGGCCGCATCACTTCCCCCCGGGCTTCCGGTCCAGGGCAATCTCGACCCGCTCGCGTTGATCGCGGGCGGCGAGAAGCTTGAAATGGCCGCCCGTCGCATCATATCAAGCTTCGAAGAGCGTCCGCACATCTTCAACCTGGGGCATGGCATCTTGCCGGACACACCAATTCCTCATGTCGAGCAGCTTCTGAAGCTGGTGCGCCGGTGAGCGATGGCATTTATACGGCGCTCAGCTTGACATACGCCTGGATCAAGGCCGGCCACGTCATCTTCGTGATCTTCTGGATCGCGGGCTTGTTCATGCTGCCGCGTTTCTATGTCTATCATCAGGAAACGGCGGCCGGATCGGCCGAAGAGGAAAAGTGGATCCAGCGTGAGCGCAAGCTGCGCAAGATCATCATCACCCCGGCGATGATCATGGTCTGGGTTTTGGGACTGACGCTTGCCTATATTACCGGGGCGTGGAGTCAGGGCTGGTTTCACGCGAAATTCGCCTTGGTGCTGGCGCTTTCCGCCTATCATGGCTGGATGATCGGTTATGGCCGCAAGCTTGCGGCAGGCGAGCGCAGCATGAGCGGCAAGGCCCTTCGCATCATGAACGAAGTACCGGGGCTGGCGACGGCGCTCATTGTCGTGCTGGTGATCGTCAAGCCTTTCTGACTTCGATTCCCGTATGACCTCGCTTGACTTGGATTTGGGCCGCGCCTAACGCCGGTTGGTCGTTCGCCTACCGTCCGCGTGGGCATTTCAGCCGCCTTTCCCAGCTCTTGCGCGACGCACGACAAGAATCTTAATTCCAGAGTAAATCTATGCATCTCAGAGACTTGAAACAAAAATCACCGGCCGAGCTGGTGGCGATGGCCGAAGAACTCGGCGTTGAAGGCGCTTCCACTTTCCGCAAGCAGGAACTGATGTTCTCGATCCTCAAGGTCCAGGCCGAAAACGGCCAGGAGATCATGGGGATGGGAACGATCGAGGTGCTGCAGGACGGATTTGGTTTCCTGCGCTCGCCCGATTCCAACTATCTCGCCGGCCCCGACGACATTTATGTATCGCCGAATCAGGTTCGGAAGTTCGGCCTTCGTACCGGCGACACCGTCGAAGGCGAAATTCGTGGCCCCAAGGACGGGGAACGTTATTTTGCGCTGACTCGCCTCGTCTCGGTCAATTTCGACGATCCCGATGCCGTTCGGCACCGCGTTAATTTCGACAATTTGACGCCGCTCTATCCCGACGAGAAGCTCACGCTCGATAGCGCCGATCCGACCGTCAAGGACAAGTCGGCGCGCGTGATCGACATCGTCTCACCGCAAGGCAAGGGCCAGCGCGCCTTGATCGTCGCGCCGCCGCGGGTCGGCAAGACCGTGCTGCTTCAGAACATCGCGAAGGCGATCACCGACAATCATCCCGAGGTTTTCCTGATCGTCCTCCTGATCGACGAGCGGCCGGAGGAGGTCACCGACATGCAGCGCTCGGTCAAGGGCGAGGTCATCTCCTCGACCTTCGACGAACCGGCGCAGCGTCACGTCCAGGTTGCCGAAATGGTGATCGAAAAGGCCAAGCGCCTGGTCGAGCATAAGAAGGATGTCGTTATCCTTCTCGATTCGATCACCCGGCTTGGCCGTGCCTATAACACCGTCGTGCCGAGCTCGGGCAAGGTCCTCACCGGTGGTGTCGACGCCAACGCCCTGCAGCGGCCGAAGCGCTTCTTCGGCGCCGCCCGCAACATCGAGGAAGGCGGTTCGCTTTCGATCATCGCTACGGCCCTGATCGACACCGGCTCCAAGATGGACGAGGTGATTTTCGAAGAGTTCAAGGGCACCGGCAACTCCGAGATCGTCCTCGACCGCAAGGTCGCCGACAAGCGGATCTTCCCGGCTCTCGATGTCGGCAAGTCCGGTACCCGCAAGGAAGAGCTGCTGGTCGATGCCGCGACCCTGTCGAAAATGTGGGTGCTGCGTCGGATCCTGATGCAGATGGGCACCGTCGACGCGATGCAGTTCCTGCTCGACAAGATGAAGGACGCCAAGTCCAACGAAGACTTCTTCGCGTCGATGAACCAGTAAGACGACCAGACGTTCGACCCAGGATGGATTTTGCCAGTCTTTTGACGCCTGCCGCCTTGGCCGATTTCGGCAAGGTCATCATGATCGACCTGATGATGGCAGGCGACAATGTTGTCGTTCTGGGCGCGCTGGCTGCTGGCCTTCCGGCGGATCAGCGCAAGAAGGTCATCACGGTTGGCGTCGCCATTGCCCTCGTCTGCCTTATCGGCTTCGCGCTGATCGCGACGCAGCTGCTGCATATTGTAGGGCTTCTGCTCGCCGGCGGCTTCATGCTGTTATGGGTTTCCTGGAAGCTGTTCCGGGAGTTGCGGCATCAGGACAAGGCGCCGGACGATTATAGCGACGCGGATCTGGCCCAGGAAGCAAAGGCAAATCCAAAGACTTTTCGACAGGCGGTGACGCAGGTCGTCATTGCGGATCTGTCGATGAGCCTCGACAATGTTCTGGCTGTGGCCGGTGCTGCGCGTGACCATCCTGCAGTTCTCTTTTTTGGCTTGGCTTTGTCGGTCACATTGATGGGACTCGCCGCCAACGCCATTGCCAAGGTGATCGAGCGGCACCGTTGGGTGGCCTATGTCGGGCTGGTGGTGATTCTCTATGTCGCCGGAACGATGATTTATGACGGGGTCGTTGATCAGGAACTTGGCATTCTTCATCTGATCGTTTGAGTTTGGATTGAACATGGGCCTTGCCGATCTGGTCACGTTGGAATCGCTGGCTGCGCTCGGCCAGGTGGTGCTCATCGATCTGGTACTGGCTGGAGACAATGCGCTCGTGGTCGGGGCTCTCGCCGCCGGCTTGCCCGCCGATCAGCGCAAGAAGGTTATCCTGATCGGCATCATTGCGGCTTTGGTGCTTCGCATCGCCTTTGCGCTGGTCGTCACTCAACTTCTGCAGATCGTCGGTCTGATCCTGGCTGGTGGTCTCCTGCTCCTCTGGGTCGCGTGGAAGATGTATCGCGAGCTCCAGCATGAGGGCGTCTCCCCTGGATCGCCGGAAGTGACCGGGGACGAGGATAGCGGACTACGGCCCTCAAAGAGCTTTGCCAGCGCCGCTTGGGCGGTCGCCTTGGCTGACGTGAGCATGAGCCTGGACAATGTCCTCGCTGTCGCGGGCGCGTCTCGCGATCATCCCTGGGTGATGGTATTCGGCTTGATCCTGGCCGTTGGACTGATGGGAATCGCGGCCAATATCATCGCGAAATATATCGAGCGTTACCGCTGGATCGCCTGGCTCGGGCTTGCCGTGATTCTGTTTGTCGCGGGCAAGATGATTTATGATGGCCTTACCCATCATGAATTGGGGGTGCTGCGCTACCTCACCTGACCCGGCTACGAATCACTCCGAAGCGAAAAGATTCGGCTGGGTCCAGCGTCACCGATTCACAAGTTTGCGGCAAAAAATTCCTCGGTGCGCGCGTCGGCCAGCCGTGCCGACCGCTCGCTCCGTCTTTTGCCTAATTCGGCGGCAAATCCATGATCTTCGCCCGGATAGTCGTGCAAGACGACTTTGGGATGATCGTCCAACCCGTCGTGCATCGCCTTCTGGACATCCGGTCCGACGAAATGATCGTTGCCGGCGATGTGGAGCATGAGCGGGTGGGCAATTGCGTGCTTCTCGCCGAGCAGATTGTCGACGCCGACCGCATAATAGCCGACGCACGCATTCGCGTCGGTCCGCGCCGCGGTCATGAAAGCGAGACGGCCGCCCAGGCAATAGCCGACGCAGCCGACCTTTCCGTCACCCTCGAGCCTCGCACGGGCGGCCCGTATCGTTGCCTCGATGTCAAAAATGCCCTGATCCTGATCGAAGCGTTTCAGCAGGCCGAGCGCTTCCTCGAACTGGGAGGGTATATCGGGGTCCAGCTCGACTCCGGGCTGTAACCGCCAGAAAAGGTCCGGGGCGACGGCGAGATAGCCAAGTCGCGCCCAATGATCACATTTGCGGCGTATCCCTTCGTTGACGCCGAAAATCTCCTGGATGACGACGATCGCCGCCCGCGGCGCCGAATCCGGTTCGGCTACATAAGCGTCGAACCCGCCCTCACCGCCCAGCGTGTCGATGACGATCTTCCCCATCTTCGGCTCCTTCTTGCGTCGCGCTGACTTCCTATACACATAAGGCCCTCCCCTGCGGCAATTGTTCGGAAGAGTCAGAGATGAAAGTCACCTTCGATATCGATTGTACTCCCGAGGAGGCGCGGCGATTCATGGGCCTGCCCGACGTCAGCCCGGTCCACGAGGCCTATGTCGAGAAGATGGTGAAGGCGATATCCGATGGTGCGACTCCGGAGCATTTCACCGAAATGATGAAGAGCTGGGGGCCAATGAGCGAGGCGGGCATGACGATGTGGCGATCGATGTTCGACCAGATGAGCGGGAAGAAGTGAACGCGACCAGCCCCGACACGATCTTCGCCCTTTCCTCCGGTTCTCCGCCAGCCGCCATCGCCGTCATTCGAATAAGTGGAGTCGAAGCCGGCGCCGCTCTCCGACGGCTCACCGGTTCCTTGCCGCCGCCGCGACGACCGCGGCTGGCGACGATCCGCGATTTCGACAGCCGCGAGGAATTGGATCGCGGGCTGGTCCTGCTCTTCCCTGGGCCGAACAGTGCCACCGGTGAAGATATTGCCGAGCTCCATCTTCATGGTGGCCGCTCCGTCGTCGCGGCGACATTGTCTGTGCTTGCGGCGATGGACGGCCTGCGGCCCGCCGAACCGGGTGAGTTCACCAGGCGCAGTTTCGAAAATGGTCGGATCGATCTCGCCGAGGCCGAAGGTCTCGCCGATCTCTTGGAAGCGGAGACGCAGTCCCAGCGCCGGGCCGCATTGGCTCTGGCTGGCGGTGCCCTCAGCCGTCTCGTCGAGCGATGGCAGGACAGGGTGCTGGTGCTTGCGGCTGCAGTCGAGGCGGCACTCGATTTCGCCGATGAAGAGGATGTGGCCCTTCCAACCGCCTGGCGGTCCGACCTGCAGGCACTTGGCGAAGACATGGAGGCCATTTTGGCGCGGCCGCCCGTAGAAAGGCTGCGGGACGGCGTCCGCGTCGTGATAGCGGGCCCACCGAATGCAGGAAAGTCCAGTCTTCTCAACGCATTAATAGGAAGGGACGCAGCGATCACCTCGCCTCAGGCAGGAACGACTCGTGATTTGGTGGAAGCGCCTATGGCGATTGCCGGCCTACCCTTCATTCTCGTCGACACGGCGGGTCTTCGCGAGAGCAATGACGACATCGAGGCGATCGGCGTCGACCGCGCGCGACAAAGCCTTGCCCATGCCGACCTTATTCTTTGGCTTGGCCCGCCTGACTTTTGCCCCGACCGAGACCGGTCGATCATCATTCAGTCCAAGACTGACCTTGGCGGGGACATGTCCGCCAAAGCCGACATCCATGTATCCGCGACAAAAGGTCACAACCTTGGTCAGTTGCTCGCCCTTCTGGCTGCTCGGGCCGCCCCGCTTCTTCCCCAGGAAGGCGAGGTGGCAATCAACGCACGCCATCGTGTGGCGATCGGCCAAGCCTATCATGCATTGGCGGAAGCGAGCGTGCATGAAGATTTGCTCATTGTGGCCGAGGCGTTACGCCATGCTCGCGCGGCTTTGGACAGTGTAACGGGCCGGGCCGGCGTCGAGGATATGCTGGATTCCTTGTTCGGCCGCTTCTGCATCGGCAAATGATGTTCCACGTGGAACAATCGACGCTTTTCTTTGAACCGGAGCGGGCTAGGCGGTAGGGGCGCGGGATGAGCCAGAAGTTCGACATCATCGTCGTTGGCGGCGGTCATGCAGGTTGCGAGGCCGCAGCCGCAGCCGCCCGCATGGGGGCGGTTACCGCATTGGTCAGCTTCTCCCGCGAGACGATCGGCGCAATGTCCTGTAATCCCGCGATCGGCGGCCTGGGAAAAGGCCATCTCGTTCGTGAAGTCGATGCCTATGATGGATTGATTGCCCGTGCTGCTGACGAAGCGGGTATCCATTATCGAATGCTCAATGCGAGCAAGGGCGCGGCGGTGCGTGGGCCGAGGGTCCAGGCTGACCGTCGCCTTTTCAAGGCAGCCATTCATCGCCTCCTGGCCGCCCAGCCAAATCTCCACATTGTAGAGGGTGAGGCGGAGTCGTTGCGACTGACCGACCGCATGGTGAACGGCTTGACCCTCGCGGGTGGACGGGACTTGTCGGCGCCGGCCGTGATTCTCGCGACCGGTACATTCCTCGGCGGTAAGCTCCATTTCGGCATGACCTCGTGCGCAGGCGGCCGGGTGGGCGAACGGGCGGCCACCCGCCTGGCAGCCCAGCTGCGCGAATTGAACCTTCCGCTGGCGAGATTGAAGACCGGCACCCCGCCCCGGCTCGACGGCCGCTCTATCGATTGGTCGGTGCTCGCAAGGCAGCCTTCCGACGACGGAAATTGGACAATGTCGGCGATGAGCGAGGGGCGCCTCGCACCGCAGCTTTTTTGCGCCATTACCCGCACCAATGATCGCACCCACGAGATCATCCGCGCCTCCCTGGACCGGTCGCCGCTCTTCGCCGGCGAAATCAGTGGAATTGGCCCACGTTATTGTCCTTCCATTGAGGACAAGGTCCACCGATTTGGCGATCGGGACGGCCACCAGATCTTCCTCGAGCCGGAGGGACTGGATGATTCCACGATTTATCCGAACGGCATTTCGACATCTTTGCCGGAGGATGTGCAACTCGCGATGGTCCGCTCGATGCGGGGCCTGGAGCGCGCGGAGATTGTGCAGCCAGGCTATGCGGTCGAATATGATCATGTCGACCCACGCATCCTGGCCCCTACCCTGGCGGTGCGTGGGGTCGATGGGCTCTATCTGGCAGGTCAGATCAACGGCACCACCGGCTATGAGGAGGCGGCCGCCCAGGGACTGGTCGCCGGCATCAATGCGGCGGCATCGGTGTTGGGCAAGGGTGAGCACATTTTCGACCGTAGCCTTTCCTATATCGGCGTGATGGTCGACGACCTCGTGCTACAGGGCGTTACCGAGCCATATCGCATGTTGACGGCGCGGGCGGAGCATCGACTTCGTCTGCGTGCCGACAATGCCGAAGCCAGACTCACACCGGGCGCAATCGCTATTGGCTGTGTTTCTCGGGAAAGACAGGCCCATTTCGAGTGTGGCCGAAAGATCCGCGCCGAAATCGACGCCTACCTATCCAACCGTTTCAGTGCGAAGCAGTTGCGGGAGGCTGGAGTAGAAGTTCGAGGTGAGGAAAGCCGCAGCCTCGCCGACTGGCTTCGCTACCCAGAACTTGATGAAAAAGGGTTGGTCGCGCTCGTCCCCGATTTAGCGAGTCAACCGTCGTGGGCACTCGAGGAGGCTGTACAGGATCATCGCTACGCTCCTTATGTCGCACGCCAGGAGAACGAAATCGTTCGGATTCAGCGGGACGAAGCGGTGCGCATTCCTGCTCATTTCGATTTCGCGCTCGTGCCTGGGCTCTCGAATGAGATGGTGGAGCGGTTGTGCATGGCCAAGCCAACCACACTGGGTGCCGCCGGACGGATCCGCGGAATCACGCCGGCGGCCTTGGCGGCCATATTGGTGCACGCGCGGCGGCAACAGGCGGCGTGATGGACGAGGACGAGGCAAGAGGGCGGCTCAATGTTCCACGTGAAACATTGGAAAGATTGGAAGCGTTCGTTGCCCTGCTGAAACAAGAGAATCTGCGGCAGAATCTCGTCTCCAAGGCCTCGCTGGAGCATGTCTGGGCGCGTCATATCCTTGATTCCGCGCAATTACTCGCATTCGCGCCTTCCCGCACCGCATCATGGCTCGACCTGGGCAGCGGTGCCGGCTTCCCCGGCCTCGTGGTCGCTCTGTTGCACCGCGGCAAAATGGTCATGGTGGAATCGCGCAGATTGCGCACCGATTTTCTCGGGCGGGCGGTGGATCTGCTTGGTATCGGCGACCGGGCGACGGTGACGGAGACGAAGGTGGAGCGGTTGGAAGCGGATGAATTTGACGTGATCAGCGCCCGCGCCTTCGCGTCACTCGACAACACTCTGGCCCTTGCCCAGCGTTTCGCCGCAAATGAGACTCGGTGGATCCTTCCGAAGGGCCGAAATGCCAAGTCCGAACTGGATGCGGCGCTCGCTTCATGGCAGGGTAGCTTCCGTCTCGAGCCGAGCCTGACCGATCCGGAAGCGGGGATCGTCATTGCCGAGCAGGTTCGTCCGAGGAGCGGAGGGAAACACACGCGATGATCCGGATTGCAGTGGCCAACCAGAAGGGAGGCGTCGGCAAGACGACGACAGCGATCAATCTGGCGACGGCGCTGGCCGCGACCGGCTGGCGGGTGCTGTTGATCGATCTCGACCCACAGGGAAATGCGTCGACCGGGCTCGGCGTCTCGCAGGCGCAGCGTCATCATTCCAGCTATGATCTTCTGACCGGAGACAGCCGGCTGGAAGAGGCAGTGGTGTCTACGCGAGTGCCGCGGCTCGACATCATTCCTGCCACCGTCGATCTGTCCGGCGCTGAGATTGAACTGGTTCAGATGGAGGGACGGACCCATCGTCTCGACACGGCACTGGAAAGCGCTGTGGCGCCGCGCTGGGACGTCGCCTTGATCGATTGCCCTCCGTCGCTCGGCCTGATCACCATGAATGCCCTGGTTGCGGCTCATTCGATTCTTGTGCCGCTGCAGGCGGAATTCTTTGCTTTGGAAGGGCTGAGCCAATTGCTTCAAACCATCGAGCGGGTACGCGCCCGCTTCAATCCGGAATTGTCGATCCTCGGCGTTGCCCTGACCATGTATGATCGGCGCAACAATCTCTCGAGCCAGGTTGCCGACGATGTCCGCGCCTGCCTTGGCAAGGTCGTCTTTGAAACCGTAATCCCGCGTAATGTTCGCCTGTCGGAGGCGCCGAGCCACGGCATACCAGCCCTGATCTACGATCATCGCTGTCCGGGTTCGGAAGCCTATATGGCGCTGGCGCGCGAGTTGATCGGCCGTATGCCCAAACCGGCTGCTGCGGCATGAGCGAAGAAGGCCCTCTCCGCCGCCGGCCCTCCGGCCTTGGCCGCGGTCTTTCCTCGCTTATGGGTGAAGTGGCCCAGGAAGCGCCGGTTTCCGGCGGCGAACGCAGCGGTGTCCAGTTGATGCCGGTAGCCAGCCTCGAGCCGCACGCGGCCCAGCCACGGCGCCACTTCGACGAAGCCGCTTTGGAGGATCTGGCTGCTTCGATCCAGGCGCGCGGCCTGATCCAGCCTATCGTCGTGCGGCCACATGGTCATCGCTACCAGATCGTCGCCGGCGAACGGCGCTGGCGTGCGGCTCAAAGGGCGCATCTCCACGAAGTGCCGGTGATCGTCCGCGATTTCAACGACATCGAAACGCTTGAAGTGGCGCTGGTGGAGAATATCCAGCGCCAGGATCTCAACGCGATTGAGGAAGCGGATGGCTATAGAAGGCTGATCGAGGAATATGGGCACACCCAGGAAGTCCTCGCCGGCTTGGTTCACAAATCGCGCAGCCATATTGCTAACCTATTGAGATTGCTCGATCTTCCCGGCGCTGTTCGCGACATGGTCGCGGACGGCAGGATCAGCATGGGCCATGCCCGGGCGATTGCCTCGGCCGCCGATCCGGCCGCGCTCGCGGAGGATGTGGTCAGCCGCGATCTCTCCGTCCGCGATACGGAGAAACTGGTTCGGGCGGGCAAGGCAAAGAAGGACAAGCCGGCACGGCCCGGCGCGATCGGGGCCGATGCGGACCTGGAAGCCCTGGAGCGGCAGCTCGGGGACCTGCTCGGCCTCAAGGTTTCGATCAGACACCGGGCCGACGGCGGCATGGTGGCCCTCAATTATTCTTCGCTCGACCAGCTCGACATGATCTGCCAGCGCCTGAGCGGCGAGCGAATCTAGCGTAGCCGCGCTGCCTGCCGGCAGATCGCGAATAATTCCTCATCGACCGCGACGGCCCCGACCGTGCCAGACGTCTTGACCTGGCGTTCCGCCTCAAGCAGCCGCCCGACGCATTTGGCGAGGAGGTCCGAGCGCCAGCGCGACAATTGCCGGCCGACCCCGTCCTTTTCCTTCCAGAAGATCGCCTTGCCCTGTGACGCCATGACGGCGGAGACGCTATTGCCCTTGTCGACCTCGCCTCGCAGCCTTGTCAGCAGCAACATTCGCCGCAAAACCGCCCGAACAAGTGGTATGCCGCTGACTCCTTCGCCCGCGAGGCGAGCCAGCTCGACATGAAGCATGGCGGCGTCGCCGCTGCTGACGCTGTCCACCAGGCGGCTCAGATCGCCCTCCTCGCTCGCCGCGCCGACCGCGTCGAGCGCATCATGGCCAATTTCGTGCCGCCGGTCGGGCGCGGCGTCCGCGAACAAGGCGAACTTTTCCAATTCCTGGGCGATGATCGCGCGGTTCCCGGCACAGGCTTCAGCGATTCGGCGGGCGACATCAGGCCGCATGTCGAGGCCAAGGTCCCGGGCCATGTCGAGGACGAGGCGATCGGCGTCCCGTCCCTCCGGAACATAGCTTGCGAAACTCAGCGCCGCGCTGTCGTCGAGGGCGAGCTTGAGCAGACGCGAGCTCGATTTGAGCGTGCCGGCGACCAGCGCCACCGGATTGCCGGCGGTCGGCGCCTGCAGCAGGGCTTCGAGCGCGGCCACCACCTCCTCGCCCGCCGGTTCGACGATGATGTAACGGGCGCCGCCGAACAAAGAGATGGAGGCGACTTCGTCCGCCAGCTTGGCCGGATCTCCACGCAACTCGGCGCCACTAATGTCGATCCGTTCCGCATCAGCGCCCATCGCCGACGCGAGAGCGCTCACAAGTGCGTGTGACCCGGCCTCGTCGGGACCATGGAAGAGGAAGAAACGGGTTTCGCCCGGCGCCGCGACGGCCCGCTCGATCTGGCCTTTATTGGCCTTCACGGTTCCCCGCCGCGGGAGGCATAGAGGGCGATACGGGCGACGATCTGGTCTGCCACTTCCTGGGAGAGACGTTCGAGCGCAGTCTGCTCGGCCGCAACCGTCGCATATTCGGAGCTGACGACGTCGATGCCCGCATCCGATCCGGCCGTGGCGTCAAGCAGGACAGTGCCCTTGGCGGTGTCGGTCAGTCGGTAGCGGGCACGCAACGTCCGCCGCTCAAGAGTCACCGCGCTGTCGCGTCGGATGCCGAATCCGATAATATCGTCATCAAGCTCGACGATCAGCCGATAGCGGCTTTCGCCGCCATTCGTTCGGCCGAGACGATCCTCCAGCGCGGTGCGCACCAGCCAGCCGGCGCGGCCATCGATCGGCGCGACGTCGACCGATTGCAAGGCCTGGGCGACCTGGCCCGATTCGCCGCCGGCGTAGAGGGGGCGGAGGCCGCAGCCTGCCAGCAGGAGCATCAGAGCAGGTGCGGCCGCCCGAATCATGCCACGAGATTGACCAGGCGGTCGGGGACGACGATCACCTTGCGCGGCGGCTTGCCTTCGAGGAGGCGCACCACTTTCTCCGAAGCCAGCGCCATTTCCTCCAGCGCTTCTCGTCCCGCACCCTTCGGCGCAGTCAGCGTGTCGCGGAGTTTGCCGTTGACCTGGATGGCGATCGTGACTTCATCCTCGACCAGCAAGGCCGGATCGGCCGCCGGCCAGGGCGCGTCGGCAATCAGGCCTTCGCGGCCAAGCGCGGCCCAGGCCTGTTCGGCGAGATGCGGGACCATCGGCGCGATCAGCAGGACGAGCGTCTCTACCGCCTGCGTCCGCGACTGCGACGGCGGCGCCTTGTCGATGGCGTTGGCAAGCTCGTAAATATTGGCGACCGCCTTGTTGAAGGCGAGAGACTCGATATTGGCCCCGATCGCGGCGATGCTCTGGTGGAGCTTGCGGTCGAGCGCACGGTCCTCGCCGGTGGCCCTTTCGCCTTGGCTGGTCATCCGCCATAGCCGCTGGACGAAGCGCCAAGCGCCTTCGATGCCGCTTTCGCTCCACGGCAGATCGCGTTCCGGCGGACTGTCGGACAGCATGAACCAGCGCACCGCGTCGGCCCCATATTGTTCGAGGATCGGCTCGGGATCGACCGTATTCCGCTTCGATTTCGACATCTTCTCGACGCGGCCGGCAGCGACCGCCTCGCCAGTGGCGACGGCGACCCATTTTCCACCCTTCTGCTCGACTTCGTCGGGGCTCAACCAGCGGCCGTCGGCGTCGCGATAGGTTTCGTGTGTCACCATGCCCTGGGTGAACAGTCCCTTGAACGGTTCGGCTATGTCGAGCTGGCCCAGTCGCTGCAGTGCCCGGGTCCAGAAGCGCGCGTAGAGCAAATGGAGGATCGCATGCTCGACGCCGCCAATATATTGATCGACCGGCAGCCAGCTCTCCGCAACCCCACGGTCGAAGGGGCGGTCCGCCGGCTGGCTGGCGAAGCGGACGAAATACCAGCTTGAATCGGCGAAGGTGTCGAGCGTGTCGGTCTCGCGGCGGGCCGGCCGGCCGCAGCGCGGGCAATCGACCTTTCCCCAGGTCGGATGGCGATCGAGCGGATTGCCCGGCACGTCGAAGGTCACGTCCTCCGGCAGCACGACCGGCAGCTGATCCTTGGGCACGCCGACCGGGCCGCATTCTTCGCAATGGATGATCGGGATCGGCGTGCCCCAGTAACGTTGCCGCGAAACGCCCCAGTCGCGCAGCCGCCAGACGGTGGTTCCTTCGCCCCAGCCGCCCGACTCGGCGCGCCCGATCACCTCAGCTTTGGCGGCTTCGACGTCCATGCCGTCGAGGAAACGGGAATTGACGACGACCCCCGCCCCAGTTTCGGCTTCGGTCCCGACCGGCAAGCCTGCCTCCTCCGCGGACGGTGCGACGACGCGCGGGATAGGCAGGCCATATTTGGTCGCGAATTCGAAGTCGCGCTGGTCGTGGGCGGGAACGCCGAAAATAGCGCCGGTGCCGTAATCCATCAGCACGAAATTGGCCACGTAGAGTGGCAACGTCCAATCCGGATCGAGCGGATGAATGACCTTCAGACCAGTGTCGAAGCCCTTCTTCTCCGCCGTCTCAAGCTCGGCGGCGGTGGTGCCGCCCGCCTTGCACTCGGCGATGAAGGCGGCCAGCGCCGCATTCTCCTTGGCGAGAGCCAAGGCGATTGGATGGTCGAGCGCGATCGCGGTGAAGCTTGCGCCGAAAATGGTGTCCGGACGGGTCGTGAAGACGTCGAGACTGGTCTGCGCGGCAGTCGGCTGCTCCAGCGTGAAACGGAAACGCAGGCCCTGGCTCTTGCCGATCCAATTTTCCTGCATCAGTCGGACCTTGTCCGGCCATTGGTCGAGCGCGCCCAGGCCATCCAGCAGGTCCTCGGCGAAATCGGTGATCTTCAGGAACCACTGGCTGAGCTTGCGACGCTCCACGGGTGCGCCCGAGCGCCAGCCCTTGCCGTCGATCACCTGCTCATTGGCGAGCACGGTCATGTCGACCGGGTCCCAATTGACCTCGCTCTGCTTGCGATAGACGAGCCCCGCCTCGTAGAGATCCAGGAACAAGGCCTGTTCATGGCCATAATATTCGGGTTCGCAGGTGGCGAGTTCCCGGCTCCAATCGAAGGCGAAGCCGAGGCGTTTCAGCTGTTCCCGCATTGTCGCGATGTTGGATCGCGTCCAGGTGCCGGGGTGAACCTTTTTTTCCATCGCCGCATTTTCGGCGGGCATGCCGAAAGCGTCCCAACCCATCGGATGCAAGACTTCGAAGCCGTTCATCCGCCGGTAGCGGGCGAGCACGTCTCCCATCGTATAATTACGAACATGGCCCATGTGGATGCGTCCCGAAGGATAGGGAAACATCTCGAGCACATAGGTTTTCGGCCGGCCACTGTCGTCGGAGGCGTGGAACGTGCCCCGCTCCTCCCAGACTTTCTGCCAGTGCGCGTCGGCCTCGAGCGGGTTGAAGCGCGCTGTCATCGCACCTTAACCGACGGAGGTTCGACGAAGGTCGCGCGCCCGGGTGAGGATGATTTCCTCAAGCTTCTGGACGGTTGCGGCGCCGACCGGCGCTTCGAGCCACTGGCCGTTCTGCAGAACCTGGCGCGACGCGCTGACCCGAAGCGCATCGGCGCGCAGGTCGCGGTCGAGAATGGCGACGGTGACCTTGACCCGGTCGTTGGGCGAATTGGGATTCGCATACCAATCGGTGACGATCACGCCGCCATTGGAATCGGCCTGCACCAGGGGCGCGAACGACAATGTGTCGAGCGCCGCCCGCCAGAGATAGGCGTTGACGCCGATCGTGGTGACTTGCGAGGCGGCGAGATCGGCCTTCCGCACCTTCCGGTCGGAGCCGCCGTCCCCGCCGAATGTTTTGGCGAGATCCTGCTTCACCCATGCGCAGCCGGGAAGGGCCAGCGCGAGGGCAATAGTCAGGCCGAGAGAGGCAGCGCGTACCATAAGGGAACTTCCTTGCAACGACAGGGCTCGTCCGCCGTTATAGATATGGATGCGCAGGCGGCAAGCCGTCTCTGGCGGCGCCGGCCGAACATGCACTGCTGTACAGCCAGGTTGTGGAAAAGATGCAACAACGGCCAAGGATTCGGAGCGATACTACCGCTCCGGCTGGTCGTGCCGACCGATTCGCATTACATCGGCCCCTGGTAGGGAGTCGCATTGGGGTGAACAGAGTTAGGGAGATTGGCACGATCGGGGGTGCAGCCATTGCTGCGCTCTGCCTGATTCTGTCTCCGGCTCTGGCGGAATCCCAGCAGAAAAAGCCGCGCACTACCCGTCCCACGGCTTCGATTCGTGCCGGTAACTTCACGCCCGCCGTTGCCGATCCGCGGCTGGCGGCCGAGCTTGCCCGGCGCGGCCTTCCCACCGGCAATTTCCGCTTCACTCCAGCCGCCGCCTCGCCGAACAGCAGCAAGGCGGTCCGCGTCGCGGTGCGCGCGCGCGCGACGACCCCGGAAGAAGCAATTCGGCGGGCCGGCGAGACTTCAGCGTCCGCAGTGACCGCGATCACGCCCAGTGCCTATAATCTCGGCGTCGCCATCGGCTGGAAGCAGTTCGCCATTTCCGGTGACGTGGCCCGCATTCAGGGCGGGCCAATTCCCGGCGGCCGCGAGGCCGCGGAGATTGGCCTCAGCTATGCCGGCCGCAAGTTCACCGGACGGCTGGACATTGGCGCCGACCGCACCGACGGGACCCGGCCCAAGGCCATTGCCGAAGAGACCGGCTATTCGGTCGGCGTCGGCGGGTCCTACCGGATCACTCGCAATATCGATGTGACCGGCGGCGTTCGCTACCGAATTCAGAATGATCGACTGCAGCCGCTCGTCGATGAGCGCCGCGACAGCCAGGCCGTCTATATCGGAACCGCCTTCCGCTTCTGATCCGCCTTCACGCGTACCACGCGTCGATCGCCGCCCAGCCATAAGCCCCCAGCGGCCGCAAGCGCCGTCCCCGCCTCGCATTCATGCCGCCGAGCGCGATCACTGGCAGGCGTGCGGCGCGGGCGATGCGGGCGAAGCCGATCGGTCCCAGCGTCGCGGCGCCGGGATGGGAACGGGTGGGGAAGACCGGGGACAGGAAAACCAGGTCGGCTCCGGCCTGTTCTGCTTGCCGCAATTCCTTAAGATCATGGGCCGATGCGCTCAGCAAATGACGCTTCTGCTTGCGCCCTCTCCGGCGCTTGCCTCCATGTATCCCGTCAGCGCCCCTTATTCCTGCCGCGCGCTGGTCGCCACCGTGTAGCAGCAGCAATCCGCGCCGTCGGCACAGGCGACGCACCCGCTCGAACAAGGCCCGCCGCTCGGCCGGCGGCAGTCGATAATGGCGAAAGACGACGGCCGCGCCGCGCGGCAGCCGTTCCAAACCCCGCCAAAGCATCTCACCTGCCCGTTCGTCGGTCATCATCCATAGGTTCGGCAGAGGCTGGCGGCGGGGCATGGCGCTTCCTATAGCAAGGCCATGACCGAGCTATCATCCCCTGAGGGACTGTCGGCGGTGCGGGCCGCCATCGCGAAGTCGGCCGCCATCGCCGGGCGCAAGAAGGACGAGATCAAACTGATCGCCGTGTCCAAGACGCGATCGGCGGCGGAAATCGAAACGCTGATCCAGGCCGGTCACCATATATTCGGCGAGAATAAGGTGCAGGAGGCGCAGGCGAAGTGGCCCGCCCTCAAGGAAGCCAATCCCGGCATCGAACTGCACCTGGTCGGCCAGCTCCAATCCAACAAGGCCGAGGAGGCGGTCGCGCTCTTCGACGCCATTCATTCGGTCGACCGGCCTTCGCTGGTCGCGGCCCTTGCCAAGGCGACCAGCAAGCATGACCGGCGCCCGCTCCTGTTCGTCCAGGTCAATATTGGCGACGAACCGCAAAAGGGCGGTTGCGCCACCGGCGACCTCCCGACACTGATTGCCCAGTGCGAGGAAGCCGGCCTCGCCATCTCCGGACTGATGGCGGTACCGCCGGCCGATGTCGAAGCCGCGCCTTATTTCGCCTTGCTCGCCAAGCTTGCCCGCCGCCACGGCCTTCCACTGCTCAGCATGGGAATGTCCGGTGATTTCGAGACGGCAGTGACGCTCGGCGCGACTCATGTCCGGGTGGGCACCGCCCTGTTCGGCGAGCGCGGCTGACGATTCTCGCTTCCGTTATGGAGAGAGAGCGTGACGTCATGGCGCCGGTCAGAGCTGGTGGCCGCTCCGGTCTCGCTTGGTGTCCAGATAATGCTGGTTGTGGGGATTGGCCCCGGCCCTGAGCGGAACCCGTTCGGTCACCTTCACGCCCGCTTGCTCGAGGCCTTCCACCTTGCGCGGATTGTTTGTCAGCAGCCGCACCTCGTCCTGCGCCAGCAGGGAGAGCATGGCTGCGGCGACGCCGAAGTTGCGCTCGTCGTCGCCGAAGCCGAGACGAAAATTGGCGTCGACCGTGTCGAAGCCCTGATCCTGCAACGCATAAGCCCGCAACTTGTTGACGAGCCCAATGCCGCGTCCTTCCTGGCGCAGATAGAGGAGGATTCCCCATCCCGACGCTGCGATTGCGGCGATCGCGGCGTCGAGTTGCGGGCCGCAATCGCATTTCAGCGAGCCGAGCACGTCGCCGGTCAGGCATTCGGAATGGATCCGCACCAAGGGCGGAGCGCCGGCCGGCGCGCCGATCAGCAGGGCGACATGCTCCGAGGCGTCGCCTTCGACGCGGAAGGCGACGATCTCGGCTTTCTCCGCTGAAGCAATCGGCAGCCGTGCGCGCGATGCAATGGTGAGACGCGGAGCGCCATGGACCGATTCGATCGCTTCGGCGGAAACGCGGTCCGCCTCGGGGCCGGCCGCGCCGCCGACAAACAGGGCCGGCAGCAGTCCAGCCAGCTGGGCGAGGCGAAGCGCCGCCTCGGCCGGAGCGGGCACGGACAGGCAGCGAAACGGTCCCTTGAGCGGCGTGGCCAGATCGCGGGCGGGATCGGCGATGGCGGTTGCGCCGGCAAGGTCGATCCATGGCATCCGTTCGATCCTGACCGGACCGGTCGGCACCGCGTCGCGCTGGTTGGCGAGCTTCAAGGTCGCCGCCCGCGGCCCGGACACGAGGATATCGGCCGGGGCCGAAGCGTCAAAGCTGGCGAGGCCCGGTTCATCCGCAGTTTCGACAGCGAGAATCGCGAGACCATCGACGACGACCGGCCAGCCGCGCCGCAGCGCATCGACGGCGCGGGCGACCTCGCGCCCGCCGATCAAATGGTGAACTCGGTCACGAGCGGGACATGGTCCGAGGGCCGCTCCCAGGCGCGGCAGGGCTCGTGGACATGATGCTCGGTCGCCATCGCGGCGACATCGGGCGTCGCCCACATATGGTCGAGCCGGCGACCCCGGTCATTCTTCGTCCAGTCGGGCGAGCGATAGCTCCACCAAGTATGGAGCCGCTTGGGCGCGGGGTGGAAATGACGGCCGAGATCGACCCAGTCATTGCTTGCTTGCAGCCGGGTCAGCGCTTCCACCTCGATCGGCGTGTGGCTGACCACGGTCAGCAATTGCTTGTGGCTCCAGACGTCGCATTCGAGCGGCGCGATATTGAAGTCGCCGACCATGATCGTCGGCACCGAACAGCTTTCCGACCAGCGGGTCATCCGCTCGATGAAGTCGAGCTTCTGCCCGAATTTGGGATTGATCTCCCGGTCGGGAATATCGCCCCCGGCAGGGACGTAGACGTTCTCCAGCCTGATGCCGGATTCGAGGCACACGCCGACATGGCGCGCCTCGCCATTGGCCTGCCAATCGAACCTTTCTTCCTCGCGCATCGGAACGCGGCTGAGGATCGCCACGCCATGGTGCATACGCTGGCCGCAGACGATCTGGTGGTGGTAGCCGAGCTTGCGAAAGACCTCGGCCGGAAAATCGCAGTCGATCACCTTCGTTTCCTGGAGGCACAATATGTCGGGCGACGATTCCCTCAGGAAGCGCTCGACGATCGGAATGCGGGCGCGGACCGAATTGATATTCCAGGAGGCGATTTTCAGGCGGGAAGACATGGCGCGGCTCTATCAAAGGTCTGGACCTTGATCCACGCCTCAGGCGCGGTCTGAGACGATCAAGGTCTCTGTCGGAAGCCCGTAATCAACAAGATCGTTATCGCGTCGACGCTTGGCCAAGATAGGAAAAGGCCCCCGCTCCGGGGGCAGGAGCGAGGGCCAACCTGGCGCGATGACGCGAGGTCAATTGCGAACCTCCGACCGGGCAACAGGGGGAAAACCCGTAGACGAAGGTTCGCAATTGCAACCTTCTTCTACGGGCCCGTACCTGTCGGCTCGATGAATGAAACTTGCGTCATTTGTCGGCAAATCAACAATCCGTCCCTGTACGTGGCTCGGCTCACCGACGAAGACGCGCGCGACGTCATGAAGTCGCAGCGGCGGACGGCTTCATGCTTTTGGACCGCGCCGGCGCGGATCGGTCCAACGGAAGGCCGAATCGGCGACGGCAACGTTGAAGCGCTGATTCGCCAGCTTGACCGTCGTCCGATTGTTCTGGGCGTCGATGACGCTCCAGCCTTGCAGCGACAGGCCCGCCGGCGCGCTCGCAATCTTGGCGAAGACCAAGGTGATTCGGCCATATTCCGGGCGCTTGGCGTCGCGGGCCTCGACCAGCACCACGCGTGGATCGTCGCTCGCTACGATCTTGCCGTAACGGGACAGGTCCTTGCTGGCGTCGAGCAGGACCGACAGCGGCGAATTGCCGACCGGCCAGCTTTCGACCCGATTGACCTCATAATCGATCATGTTGAGCCTTTTGCCGTCGGCGACGATCAGCATGGGCACACCGCGCTGATATTGGAACCGCACCTTGCCCGGCCGCTTCAGCGTCAACGTGCCGCCGAGCACCTGTCCGCGGCGGTCGGTCTGGCTGAAATCTGCCGTCATCGTGTCGACAGCCTTCAGATGGGCGCTCACCTGGTCAAGCGACGCAGGCGCGGGTGCCTGCGCGACCAGCGCGGGCGGTGCCAGCAGCATCACGGGCAGGGCGGCCAGAGCGAGCGACTTCATACGCAACATCGATTCATCTCCGTGTGACGTGTTTGCGGCGATATCGGGATAGCCGCTTGAATGCCCACTGAACCCGGCTGGTTCCCCTTTCGAGGGTTCCGACCCTAAAGCGGGTGACCGTCAGGATCGACCAGAACCTCGCGGCGGCCGACATGGTCCGGCGCGCTGACCACGCCTTCCTTCTCCATCCTCTCGATCAGTCGCGCAGCATTGTTGTAGCCGACCCGGAGCTGGCGCTGGAGATAGGAGGTCGAAGCCTTCTGAGCTTCCGCGACGGTTTGCACTGCCTTGCGATAGAGCTGAGTCTCGGCATCGTCGTCGCCCTGCGGCTGACCTTCGAACATATAGCCGCCGTCCTCGGGCTCCTCGGTGACCGCCTGGATGTAATCGGGCGTGCCCTGCGCACGCCAGTAGTCGGCGACCGCACGCACCTCCTCGTCGGACACGAACGGGCCGTGGACACGGGCGATCTGCTTGCCGCCCGGCATGTAGAGCATGTCGCCCTTGCCGAGCAGCTGCTCGGCGCCCTGCTCGCCGAGGATGGTGCGGGAATCGATCTTCGACGTCACCGAGAAGCTGATCCGGGTCGGCAGATTGGCCTTGATCACGCCGGTGATGACGTCGACCGAGGGCCGCTGGGTCGCCATGATCAGGTGGATGCCGGCGGCACGCGCCTTTTGCGCCAAGCGCTGGATGAGGAATTCGACCTCCTTGCCGGCGGTCATCATCAGGTCGGCAAGCTCGTCGACGACGACGACGATCTGGGGCAGGACCTCATAGTCCAGCTCCTCATTCTCGTAGCGCGGCTGGCCCGTTTCCGGATCGTAGCCGGTCTGGACTCGCCGGCCGAGCGACTGGCTCTTGCCCTTGGCCTCCCGCACCTTGGCATTGAAGCTGGAGAGCTGGCGGACGCCGACCGAAGCCATCATCCGGTAGCGCTCTTCCATCTGCTCGACCGTCCATTTGAGCGCGCGCACCGCCTTGCCCGGCTCGGTAACGACCGGAGACAGGAGGTGCGGAATGTCGTCATAAATCGACAATTCCAGCATCTTGGGATCGATCATGATCATTTTGCACTGCTCGGGCGTCAGCCGGTAGAGCAGGGAGAGGATCATGCAGTTGAGGCCGACCGACTTTCCCGATCCTGTGGTGCCGGCGACGAGCAGATGCGGCATCGGCGCGAGATCGGCGATCACCGGATCGCCGGCGATATTCTTGCCCAGGATGATCGGGAGCGAGGCGACCTGGTCTTCGAAGGCGTGGCTGGCGATCAGCTCCGACAGGACCACCGATTCGCGCTTGGCGTTTGGCAGCTCGATCCCGATGACGCTGCGGCCCGGTATGGTGGCGACGCGGGCGGAAAGAGCGGACATGTTGCGGGCGATGTCGTCGGCGAGCTGGATGACGCGGCTCGCCTTGATACCGCTGGCCGGCTCGAGCTCGTACATGGTGACGACCGGCCCGGGCCGGACCTCGACGATCTCGCCCTTGACCGAAAAATCCTCGAGCACCGATTCGAGCAGCCGGGCGTTGCGTTCCAGGCTTGCCTTGTCGAGCGTGACATTGGCCGATGGCGGTGGCGGATTGAGCAGGTCGAGCGTCGGCAGCGTATAGGCATCGCCGAGCGCCAGCGAAGGTTGGCGTTCGCGGATGATGCGGGGGCCCTTGCCCGTCTGCTTTGTCCGTTCGGTGATGTTCACCGCGCGTGGCGGTGAAGCCGGGGTGACGACCGGCGCGCGGGCCGGACGTTCCTCGGGCTCGGGCAGGAAAAGATCGGCCTGCTCCTCCTGTCCGCGCCGGCGCAGCGCTTGCTGGCGCTGACTGATCCAGTCGCGCTCTTCCGGCTTGAGGCCGAGACCGAAATAGCAGGCAGCGACTCCGCCGAAAGCCGCCAAAATGGCAATGAGCAGGCGAAGCGGCTGGACCAAGGCCTGTTCCGGGATCAGCGCCAGGCCGCTTTCGATCAGCTTTGCGAGAGATAGGCCGAAGGCGCCGCCCCATCCGGCCGGGAGTCCATTGACGGCGCCCCATACCAGCAGGGCCACTGCGGTGCCGGCCAGGATGGTGCCGACCAGGGAGAGCAGCAACGCTTTCATCCAGCGCCCGGCGCCGGCGCCGCGGATGATGCGCAAGCCGATGACGAACATCAGCGGGAGAAGTAGGCCGACCGGGGGGCCGAACAGACTGAGCAACAGATCTGCGGCATAGGCGCCGGGCGCGCCGATCAGGTTGCTGACCGGGCCGGCAGCGGCCGTATTGAAGGCGGGGTCGCTCGGATGATAGCTGACCAGGGCGACGACCAGGAGCAGGGCGCCGGCGGCGAGCGTGGCGCCCAGTGCGAAGGCGACAAATCGGCGCGCGCCGTTGCGCAGCGCAAGCCGCCATTGCGTCAGCCGGTCCTGCCGGCCTGATCGCGCCGCTGTAGCCGCCATCCCGTGCCCCAAATGTTCCGCCTGTCCTCCATGCTCTCTCCCGGACTCGGAGGTCAAGCACTTGACGTTGCAGACGGACACGTCTCGCCGCTTTTCGCCGGGATCGTGCGCCGCTTCCATTTTGGAGCCGAACCCGCCGGCCCGCTGGACCCTTTGGACACCACCGGTTAGGAGCGACGTCATGGAGCGTGCGGACGTCATCATCCTGGGCGGTGGCCTGGTCGGCCTCACCCTTGCCTTGGCGCTGGACCGGCACGGGCTCGCCAGCATCATCGTGGACCCGGCCGACCCGCAAGCGCAGCTCGCCCCGAGCTATGACGGCCGCGCCACCGCCATTGCCAGCGCCTCGTGGCGGATGCTGGAGGCGATCGGCGTCGGCGCCCGGCTCGAAGGCGAAGGCTGTCCGATCCGTTCGATCCGGGTCAGCGACGGTCTAGCGCCCGGCGCGATCAGCTTTGATCCGCCCGCCGACGACGATCCGCTTGGCATCATGTTCGAAAATCGCAAGCTGCGAATGGCGCTGCGGGACTGCGCGCTCGCCGCGGCAAACATCAAGATGCTGATGCCGGCGCTTCCGGCTGAAGTCGTCCGTGACGGCGCCGGCGTCCGTGTCGTCCTCAAGGATGGCCGCATCGTTACCGCACCGCTGCTGATCGGCGCCGAAGGCCGCAATTCGCCGACGCGGGAGGCGGCGCAAATTCCAGTGGCGCGCTGGCGCTACGATCATGCCGCCATCGTCGCGACGGTGACGCACGAGCGGCATCACCAAAATGTCGCCTATGAGATTTTCTATCCGACCGGGCCCTTCGCGATCCTCCCGATGCTGCCCGGAACGCGTTCCGCGATCGTCTGGTCGGTGAAGCAGGCCGAAGCGCCGGCGATGATGGATCTGCCGGAACGGGCGCTCGCCGCAGAGATCGAAAAGAGAATGGGAAGCTTTCTGGGCGCCATCAGCATGGCCGGCCCGCGCTGGTCCTATCCGCTCGGCTTCCATCATGCCGCCACGATTACGGGCGAGCGGCTCGCATTGGTCGGCGATGCCGCCCACGGCATTCACCCAATCGCTGGCCAGGGGTTGAATCTCGGCTTCCGCGACGCCGCTGCGCTCGCCCAGGTGCTGGTCGAGGGCGCCCGCATCGGCCTCGACCTGGGCGACGCCCAGCTGCTGGCCCGTTACCAGCGCTGGCGGGGTCTCGACACATTGATGGTCGCCGCAGCCACCGACGCGCTGACGCGTCTTTACGCCATTCCCGGCCGCACCGCGTCGCTGGCGCGGCGCTTCGGCATGGGCGCGGTGCAGCGCATCAGTCCGCTCAAGGACCGGTTCATGGCCGAAGCGCGCGGCGAAACCGGGGATTTGCCGCTGCTGCTTCGCGGACTGACGATCTAAGCCTCAGGCGGTCGTTTCGGCTTTTTGCCGTGCCGCCGTTCGCGAGCCTGGGTCGCGCACCATCAGAAAGGTGCCCGACCAGATCCCGGGAATCGTCCATTCGCCCGACACCTCGTTGCCGCCATCTGCGATCTCTCCTTCATATTGGATCGGGTGGGCCGCATGCTCGAGCGCGTCGTAAATCTTGGTGAACCGCAACAGGCCGCCCTGGTGCCGCCCTTCGATCACCGCGGACACCGATCCGGACAGGCCAAGCGATGCACCATCTTCGGTGGTGATGCCGCTGACATGGCCGCCTGCGTCGCGAAGCTTGGCGCGGAAGCTGACGGGAGGCAGTTCGATGGGATAATTGAACAGGCCCGTCCAGGCGCCGCTCAGGTCGAAGGCTTCCGCCGTCACGGGGCAATCGGGCGAGCTTCGTCGATCAGCATGACCGGGACGCCGTCTCGTATCGGATAAGCGAGCCCGGCCGCCTCCGAAATCAGTTCCTGGTTCTCGCGATCGTAGCGCAAGCCTTCGCGCGTCAAGGGACAGACGAGCAGCTCCAACAATCGTTCGTCGAAGCGGCTCGTCACTGCATCGTTTCCGGACCGTCGGCGCCGCCGGGGACCATTCGTTGGAATTGCATGAATTGGACGAGCAGGTCGGCGCGGGCGGGAATATCGATTGCTTCCAACAACGCTTGTTTCGAGCCGACGTCGATCGGCGCGATCTGGGCGATGCCGTTGACCAACATCTCGTCGTCGAGTCGGCTCACCGCGTGCCAATCGACACTATAGCCGAGCGCGTCGGCGTAGCTCCGGGCTTCCCGTTCCAGCTCGGCCCGTTGCACGCTCGCCAGCGCTTCCGGCTCGGCGGCGTCGTCGAAGCCGCTGCAATCAGCGTCGATCTGGCGATAGGGGGTCGTCACCTGCGGCTCACCGGCGATGCGGAAGCGTCGCAATCCTTCGAGGACGATATTGAAGCGGCCGTCCTCCAGTTCCTCCGACCCGACGATCTGGCCGAGGCAGCCAATCTCGAACAGGCCGGGCGGCTGCGCCTGGTCGCGCGGCTGGATCATGCCGATCAGCTGGTCGCCGTCGAGCGCGTCACGCACCATTGCCCGGTAGCGCGGTTCGAAGATATGCAGCGGCAGCTGCGCGCGTGGGAAGAGCAAGGCCCCCGCAAGGGGGAAAACAGGAATACGCAGGAAGCCCGCGCTCATCAGGTGAAGAGGATCGCTGACAAACGGCGGCGCTGGGTCGCGGCCCATGGGTCCTCGAGGCCGACCACCTCCAGGAATTGCAGAAGCCGCTTTCGTGCCGCGCCGTCATTCCAGTCCCGGTCGCGGCTGATGATCTCGAACAATTGGTTGGCCGCTTCCTCGCGCTTGCCGGCCCCCATCAGCGCGCCGGCCAGATCGTAACGCGCTTCGTGATCGTCCTGACTGGCGGCGATTCGTTGTTCGAGCGCGCTGGTGTCGGCGTCTGCCGGCGCCGCCTCGGCCAGCTCCAGTGCCGAGCGAGCACGGGCGATCGCGGCGCCGGTCCGCAAGGCTTCCGGCAGCTGGTCGAGCAAGCCGCGCGCCTCATCCAGCTTTCCCGCCGCCACCAGGGCGCGGGCAAGGCCGGAAAGCACCTCCTCATGGTCGGGCGCCATCTCGCGTATCTGCTGGAAGATCGACACTGCACGCTCGCCGTCGCCGCCGGCCAGCACCTCTTCACCCATCTGGATCAGCGGCTCGATCTGGGCATCGAGTTGTTGCGCTTCGCCTTCGATCGGCAATTGCGCCAGCAACTGGTCGAGCGCGCGGACGACCTGTGATTCGGTGCGGGCGGGGGTGAGGTCGGCGACCGGCTGGCCCTGGAAGATGGCGTAGACGGTCGGAATGGTCTGGATCCGGAATTGGGCGGCGAGCATCTTGTGCTCGTCGACATTGATCTTGACCAGCTTGACGCCCTTGTCGGCATAATCCGCCGCCACCTTCTCCAGGATCGGAGTCAGCTGCTTGCATGGTCCGCACCACTCGGCCCAGAAATCGAGAATGATGAGCGCGCTCATCGACGGATCGACGACGTCACGCTTGAATGCCTCCAGGGCCTCCTTGTCGGCCGCGCTCAAACCAAGGGTCGCCACGTCATTCTCCGCTTTCCTGCAGTCGGTCCCCTATGTGGGATTGCCGGCCCTTCTGCCAAGCCCGCTTTATTTGTTCTAAAACGTCCGGATCGGGTCTTGCCGGGTCCATAGACCCATGCTAGCAGCCGCCGCCTTACCTGAGAGGGTCGGTCCGCCGGCCCTGCTTTTCGAGCGGGCGTAGCTCAGGGGTAGAGCACAACCTTGCCAAGGTTGGGGTCGAGGGTTCGAATCCCTTCGCCCGCTCCAAATCTAACCGGTCCATACCGGACACGGGTCACGGTGAGTTCCGCAGACATAGGTAGCAGGTTTGCTCCGCTCAGGAGCGGGTATCCGCTCGCAATTCGTGCAAGCGGCTCCGCGCCCGCGCGCAATTCACCCGCGGCGCGTCGGTCGAATCATCAGGCTTCGTCTTCCGGACAGGCCCCACCGCCTCCTAATTTCGGGGCAGTCGGGCTGCCTTGATCCCCCGCTTGGCGAGCATATCCTGGACGCTGTCCCGGCCGGCGAGATGGCCGGCACCGACGGCCATGAAAACAGATCCCGGCTTGTCGAGCCGTTGATCGATCCATTCCGCCCAGGCGGCGTTCCGGTTGGTCAGCAACAGCTCATATTGCTCGCGCGAATCGTCCGCGTCCTCATTCATGATCTTGGCGACCGCTTCGGTGTCGCCTGCTGCCCAGGCCTTCATCATTCCCTCAAAAAATTCTTCCATGTCGGCGACCTCGTCGAGGGTCTCGGCCAGCATTTCGACTTGGACTTTCTCCGGAATCCTGTCGAAAAGAGCCAGCTGGAATTCGAACCCTTCGACTTCGCTGATTGGCTTGCCAGATGCCTTTGCGGCCTTGGTGATGATCGTCTCCGCACCATGATCGCCGGAAAGACCAAGCTTTTGAGCCATTGCCGTGGTCAGCGCGCTCGAGACGAACCAGGGCTCCATCGGCTCCAGCGCCGCTGCGGGGACGCCGAGCGCGGCCAATTGGGTGTCCAGCTTGGCTTTCAGTGCCGCGTCCAGCTTGCTGGACAAGCTCTTGCCGTTGGGATCGATGGCATATTTGACGATCAGGGGCTGCAGCGCGGCCGGATCCTCGGGAAGCACCGCCTCCAGAACCACCTCTTGGGAGGCATCGAAGGCCGCCTTCACCTCGTCGTTGAACCAGTCGCTCTTGCCGTCGAGCAAGTGGACGGTGCCGAAGAGATAGATGGTCGTATCTTCATCCTTCACCACCCAGATTGCCGGGTCGGCGTCGGGCCGTGGCGCGGCGGCGTAGGAAGGAAAAGCGGCAGAGGCCAGCGCGGCCGCGAAAAGCAGCTTCTTCATTCGGAATATCCTTTGAAAGGAGGATGTTATCGAAAGCGATAGTAGAGATAGGCGCCGGCCATGGCGAACCAGAACAGGACGAACAGCGCCCAGTGGATCGGTTCGGTGACGAAGCCGCCCTTCCAGAGCAGGAACCACACCGGATAGACGAGGATGTAGACGGTGCCTGCGAAGGCGGCTGCCTTGTAATTATTCTCTTTTTCCAGCTCATCCATATGCCGGGCCAGAGCGAGGCTGCCGCCGAGCATCGCGGTGAGATAGAAGATGATGGTGACGATAGCCGCGACTGGCGGCCAGCGCTCGGTGAGCGTGAAGTCGTTCGTGGCCAATTCGTAGCCGAAATAGCCGCCAGTCAGCATGCCGACGACGAAGACAGCGCTCAGGATGTTCCGGCGATACCGGCCCTGCGCCTGCTCACGCCGTTCGCCTTCACCGAGATTTTGCTCAGTCATGGTGAGCCTCATCGCCTTCGTCATTGAATATCTCCTCTATCGGGAGGCCGAAGACCCGCGCCATCTTGAAAGCGAGCGGCAGCGATGGATCATATTTGCCCGTCTCGACGGCGTTGACCGCCTGTCGCGACACGCCGACCCGGCCGCCAAGTTCGGCTTGGCTCCAGCCGCGTTCGGCCCGCAACACCCTCAACCTGTTCTGCACGTCGTCCCCGCTCGTCACGTTCATCGGCCTTGTCATTATCACCTGACTTTATGTCAAGCTTGCATGACTAGTGACGATCATTTCCCCCTATGTCAAGCAACCATGACATTTGGTCGTGCTAGGCTGACATCTTCATTTGGCGATGATGATGTCGCCCGATTGGACCGGCCGGGGCTGGAAGGATAGAGATGGACTTTCGATATTCCTGAAATCAATCGGAATTCCTGCGCATTGCAGCGGCACCGGGCGGTCGCAGAGATGAAAATGGAGATGCGGTTCGACCAAAGCGTTGCCGGATCCGCCAAGACTGCCGATCACGGTCCCGGCCCTGACCTGGTCCCCCACCCTCACCCGGACGCTGCCCGGCCTGAGATGAGCGTAGAAACCATATTCACCATTGCCGTGATCGATGATGACATGATTGCCGCTGATCCGGTCGACGCCGCCAGCTCTCACCGTCTGGCCATAGGCTGCGGTCCGTTGGCCGTAAGCCGCAAAACTCTCGCCGGGTCGGAGAAGGTAGTCGGTCGGCTCGGGCTGATCGTTCACCGCCTTGACGACCAGTCCGTCGGCGGCGGCCAGCACGTCCGCGCCATAGGCATGATAATCGGCGAAGCGCGTGCCATCGCCGTCGTGGGTCCGTCCGTCGGGGCCGACAATTACCATGTCGAGCCCGAATTCCTGGGGAATCGCCCAGCGATGATGGGTGTGGAGGGACGGGCCGCTCTTGACCATCCAGACTCCCTTCAAGGGAAAGATATAGTGATTCTTCGACATCGCCGTCGAAATCGGCAGAGCCGTCTCGGCGCGCACTTCCCCGCCGTCGGATCGGGCCAGCACCCTCACCCGCAACGCATCCCGGCGCCCGTCATAGGCGAAGAGTTGGTTCATCAGCATCATGGCTTGGCGGCCGGCAAGCGTAGGCCCGCCGAGCGAAAGATCCCTGGGCACCAGATGTTCGCCGCAAATGAGCTCGATCCCCGATCGGGCCGATGGCGCCGCCTGGATCTGCTGGCTGATCTTGCCGAAAGCTTCGATATCGGCCGCGGGGATCCTGCGCGTGTCCAAAGCCTGGCCATCCCGCATCAGATCGAGCTCGATCGCCACTATTTCGACAGGCGCCGCGCCGCCATTGGCCACGGCCATCTGCTGGAGAAGCACGCCCTGCATTCCGGCCTCGCTGCTGAGCGAATAGGCATGAAGGGCTTGCTGGCCACAGAATCGAATTTCAAGCGGGCTCGCCGCCTCCTGGGCGGAAGCGGCAGCAGCGGCGATGGCCGCGGAAAAGATGAAAGCGGTGAGACGAAAGGCGAAGCCGGGCATGCCATTCTCCCTGATCGGGGTGGAACAATCGATGCAATTTCGGTGTATCGTCTGAGTAAGACGGTTGCCAGCCATGAATCTCCAGCGAACGGCCGGAGTTTGGGAGCGCTCAGGGCGTGGGGGGCTGGATCGGATTTGGTGGCACGGCCCGCGGCGCAACTTGCGGGGGATTGCGCGGATCGAGCAGGGCCGCCGTTTCGATCGTGTCTAGTGCGCGTCGCGCCGAAACGTAACGGCGGGCGGCGGCGATCCATTCGGCCGCATTGTCGCGGCTCGGCATACGCAGCACTTCGGCGAGGGCGACGTCCACTTGCTCCGCCTCCAGTCGTCGCGTCGCGCGGCGCAATCGCTCCGCCGGCAGCGTCGAAGGGGTGTCCGCCTTGCGGATGGTGATGAGGTCGGCGAGCTCGGTCCGGAAGGCACTCCACCAACTCTGGTCAGGCCCGCCGCCGATCAGTTGCGGCCCGACTTCCTGGAGGCCAAGCTGCAATTCCTCCAACGTCACCGGCTGGCGCGCGGCGGTAATGATGGTCGCCACGGCCTGGCGCTGGCTCTGGCCGAAGCGTTCGCGCAGCAAGCCTTCGAGATAACCGAGCGAAACGCCGCGATCGAGCGCTCGCCGGGCTGCGAAGGCGACCAGCAAGCCTTCCGCCCGGTCGGCATTGCCGGCGGCGGCGCGAGACTGATTCTGTACTTCGGCAAGGTTAAGTTCGAGCTGGCCGACCCGCCGGATCATCTCCGGATCGATCAGGAGCCGCTGGGGTTCGTCCGGGTGGGTAGCGGGCGCCGCGGCCGGCTCCGGCTGGACGGTGACGGCCGGCAAGGGCCCGTCGGCGCCGGCCGGCACCGCGGCGGGCGTGACACCCAGAAAGGTCGCGGCCGTTTGCCAGTTCGCCAGCAGCCAGCCCATCGCCGCCAGTCCGGCGAGGAAGGCGATAAGCGGGATCAGCAGGATCCGCAGCCACGAACGGCCCGTAGCCAGTTCGTCACCGGATCGATCATAGTCGCTTCTCATCGTCCTGACCCGCTCTTCACGACCCTAGGGTCCTGATCTTAGTCTGGCACAGCTTGGCGGCAAGCTCCAGCAATGCCTCGTCCCGCGGTGCCGAGGCGACATGCTCGGCCCGCCAACCCCGCCCCGCCGCCAGGGCGGCCGCGGGACTGATCGCCGCCAGTTCGATCCTGGTCCGATCGAGTCCGGCCGCCTCGACGAGACGGGCGAGTTGGATGGCGGCGCGGGGGGAATGGAGCAAGGCCAAAGCTCCCTCGGCCAGCGCTTCGCGCGCGGCGGCGGGAAGCGAGGCGACCGGATCCGACGCATAGACGACCTGCCTTGCCACCGACAGGCCGGGGGCTTCGATCGGCCGGTGGTCGCGTCCGCATAGATGAAGGATGCGGCGAGCGCCGCTCTCCCTTGCAAGCGCTAGAGCATCCAGGCCGTCCCCAGCGCCGACCCGGATGTCGGTGAAGCCGGCCCGCCTCGCCGCCGCGGCCGTCGCGTCACCCACGGCAAAGCAGGTAAGTCCCCGATAGGCGTCGAGTCCGCTTCCGCCGTGCCGCGCCGCATTGGCGCTGGTCAGCAGCAGCGCATCGAAGCGGCGAGGGTCGGGCGGCTCCCATGATAAGGCAGTGACGGTGAAGAGCGGCGCGACGACCGGGGCCAGGCCCATCCCCCTCGCCTTGGCGGCGCTTTCACTCGCTCCCGGTTCAGGCCTCAGGATGAGCAGGGCGCTCATCCGCCGAACAGCAGCCTCAGGCTGGGACTGGCGCGGCTGAGCAGGTCCACGGCGAGCCGGGCCGGCGCTTCTTCATCCTCGGGCGCAAACAGGAGTCCGCCTTCTACTCGCTCCCTGCCGTCCCGGGCGAGGATTTCGGCGCGAAGGCGGATCTTGCCTTCCTCCATTCGCGCCAGCGCAGCGATCGGCGAATGGCAGGTTCCTCCCAGGCCCAGCAGCAGCCGGCGCTCGGCCGCCACGCAATCCTGCGTGGCAAGGTCGCCGACAGCCGCCACAAGCGCCCGCAATTTCTTGTCGTCGGCGCGAACCTCCATTCCTACCGCGCCTTGCGCGGGGGCGGAGAGAAGGTCGTCCTGGGCAACCCCGATCTCGCCATGGCCGAGCCGGTCGAGACCGGCAGCGGCAAGCAAGGAGGCGTCGGCCTCCCCTTGCGCGATCTTTCGCAACCGAGTGTCGACATTGCCGCGCAAGGGAACGATCTCGAGGTCCGGGCGCCTGTGCAGCATCTGCGCCGCCCGCCTGGGGGAGGAGGTGCCGAAGCGGCTGCCCTCGGCCAGATCGTCCAGCGTTCGTACGCCGATAAGGCGATCGCGAACGTCCGCTCGCGGCAACATCGCGGCAATGGCGAATTCGGCGGGGCGGATCGTCTCGACATCCTTCATCGAATGAACCGACAGGTCGATCCGTCCGGCGATCAGACCCTCGTCCAATTCCTTGGTCCACACCGCCTTGCCGCCGATTTCCGCTACCGGCACATCCTTGACGCGATCGCCGGTGGTGGTGATCGGCACGATCTCAATCTCGGCCGGGCTAAGGCCGTGCGCGTCGCGGAGCGCTGTCGCCGCCATCCGTGCCTGGGCGAGCGCCAGCGGCGATCCGCGTGTTCCGATCCGTATCATCATGCCGCGCTTGTGCTAACGGTCTTGTCGGTGGCAGGGAAGCAGCGATGAGCCTCATTCTCGGCATCGAATCCAGTTGCGACGAAACGGCGGCGGCCTTGGTGACGAGCGAGCGGCGCATCCTTGCCCACAAGCTTGCGGGCCAGGAAAGCGCCCATCGCCCTTATGGCGGGGTCGTTCCGGAGATCGCCGCCCGCGCCCATGTCGAGATTTTGCCGTCGCTTATCGAGGATGTGCTGGTCGAGGCCGGCATCGCGTTGAACGAGGTTGACGCCATAGCGGCAACCGCCGGGCCAGGCCTCGTCGGCGGCGTCATGGTCGGGCTGGTCACCGCCAAGGGGCTCGCGCTCGCCGCGCGCAAGCCGCTGCTGGCGGTCAACCATCTCGAAGGCCATGCCCTGTCGCCGATGCTGGCGCAGCCGGAACTCGCTTTCCCCTATCTGTTGCTCCTGGTGTCGGGAGGCCATTGCCAGCTCCTGTTCGTCGAAGGAGTCGGCCGCTACCGCCGCCTCGCCACCACCATCGACGACGCCGCGGGCGAGGCTTTCGACAAGACCGCCAAATTGCTTGGGCTCGGCTTTCCGGGCGGTCCGGCGGTCGAACGAGTGGCGGCCACGGGCGATCCAAAGGCCGTGCCCTTGCCGCGGCCCCTGCTCGGCACCAGCGAACCCCATTTCTCCTTCGCCGGCCTTAAAAGCGCGGTCTTGCGCGCCCGTGACGCCGGTCATTACGCCGCCGAGGATATCGCCGCGTCCTTCCAGCAGGCGGCCGTCGATTGTCTGGTCGACCGGACCCGACGCGCCCTGACGGTGGCAGATGGTGCGACTGCCCTGGTCGCTGCCGGCGGAGTCGCCGCGAACCAGTCGGTCCGTGCCGCCCTGACCGCGCTCGCCGGCGAACATGGCCTTCCCTTCGTTGCCCCTCCCCTGTGGCTGTGCACCGACAATGCGGCGATGATCGCTTGGGCGGGCGCGCTGCGCTTCGAGGCCGGGCTGGTCGACGGGCTCGATGCGCCGGCGCGTGCGCGCTGGCCGCTGGATCCGCAGGCGGAACAGGCGCGCGGCGCCGGAGTGAAAGCATGACGCGCGTCGGAATTCTAGGGGGTGGGGCCTGGGGGACGGCCCTGGCGCAGGTCGCGGCCGCGGGCGGCGAGACTCTGCTCTGGGCCCGCGAACCGGAAGTCGCGGCCAGCATCAACAACCAGAATGAGAACAAGCTGTTCCTGCCGGGCGTCGATCTCGACCCGTCAATCGCCGCGACCACCGACCTCAGCGCGCTCGCCGACTGCAACCTGCTCCTGGTGGTGACGCCGGCCCAGCATATGCGCGCGGTGCTCGCCGCATTGCCGCGCCTCGACGCGCCGCTGATCCTTTGCGCCAAGGGCATGGAGGAAGCGACGACCAAGCTGATGCACGACGTCGCCGGCGAAGAGCAGCCGCATGCGCCGCTCGCGGTGCTGTCGGGTCCCACTTTCGCTCATGAAGTGGCGGCCCGCCTGCCTGCCGCGGTGACCTTGGCCGTCGAGGACCGCGCGGTGGGCGACCGCGTGCGGGCCCGCCTCGCTCTGCCCTGGTTTCGTCCTTATCTTTCCGACGATCTCGTCGGCGCCGAGATTGGCGGAGCGGTCAAGAACGTGCTCGCCATCGCCTGCGGGGTGGTCGAGGGCCGCAAGCTGGGACTCAATGCCCGTTCCGCCTTGATCTCCCGGGGATTCGCCGAAATGTCCCGCTTCGGCCTCGCTCGCGGCGCTCGCGCCGAGACGCTGGCGGGTCTTTCGGGTCTCGGCGATCTCGTCCTTACCTGCTCCTCGACGAATTCGCGCAACTTCAGCCTCGGCAAGGGGCTCGGCGAAGGCCGCGCGGCCGCTGAATTGCTCGCCGACCGCCGTACCGTCGCGGAGGGAGCCTTTACCGCACCCGTTCTTGCCCGTGCCGCCGAGGCCGCAGGCATCGACATGCCGATCACCGCCGCCGTATGCGCCCTCCTCGCTGGCGAGGCTTCGGTCGGGGAGGTGGTGGAACGGCTGCTGTCACGACCGTTGAAGGCGGAAGGCGCCTGATCGTCGCCGCGATTTCAGAAATCCCAGCAAATCCCCTGATTCTCCCAGTCGCCATAGCGGGTCGGCTCCTGGCCCTTCGGCCCGCCATGTTCGGTGGCGTCGTTCGGCCTCTGGGGCTTCGGGACTGGCGGGCTCTTCGACAGGTGGGCCGGCGGTTTCACATGATCTGGACGCATTGCCATGAGTCGGTTCCCGTTGAACGGCAGCGGTGGAGGCACCACATTTCGGAGGCAGGGGCCTGGACCCTCGGAGACATTCGCGCAAGATGAACGGCTTCAAGACTTCGATGTTGCTGGCGGCGATGACCGCCTTGTTCATGGGCCTGGGCTATACCATCGGCGGCTCGAGCGGTGCGCTCGTCGCGCTCGCCTTCGCCGCCGTGATGAACCTTTTCACCTTCTGGAATGCCGACAAGATCGTCCTGCGCATGCACAATGCCAAGGAAGTGGATGGCCGGTCCTGTCCGCAATTCGTCGGCATCGTCCATCAGCTCGCGGCGCAGGCCGGCCTGCCGATGCCGAAAGTCTATCTGATCGATTCCCCGCATCCCAATGCCTTCGCCACCGGCCGCAACCCGGACCATGCCGCGGTCGCGGCGACGACCGGCCTGCTCGGTCTGCTTGACAAGGAAGAAGTGGCTGCGGTGATGGCGCATGAGCTCGCCCATGTCCGCAACCGCGACACGTTGATCATGACGATGACGGCGACGATCGCCGGCGCGATCTCGATGCTCGCCAATTTCGGCCTCTTCTTCCGCGGCGGGAGCGACAATCGGGGTAACGCGCTGGCAATGTTCGCGGCGGTGCTGATCGCTCCATTCGCGGCGATGATCGTCCAGCTCGCGATCAGCCGTACCCGGGAATATGGAGCCGACCGGGCGGGCGCCGAAATCTGCCGCAACCCGCGCGCGCTGGCACGGGCGCTCGCCAAGCTGCACCAAGGCGCGTCCCGCATTCCCAATCCCGTCGCCGAGCGCAATCCCGCCGCCGCCGCGCTTTATATCGTGCCGGGGGCTCGCGGCCGGGACAGCATGTTCTCCACCCATCCGGACACCGCCAACCGAATCGCGGCGCTCGAACAGATTGCGCTGGAGATGGGTTCCGGTCCTTCGGCCGCCGCGATCGCGGCCGCTGGGCCGCCGCGCACGGCGGTGCCGAGCAGCGGCCTTCGCCGGACCAAACGCGCGAGCGCACTCGATCCGTTAGGGAAGCGAGGCTGACTCGCGAGGATCCAATCGGCACGGCGTCGCGCCGTGCGGCGATGCGTCTGCTCGACGCGGTGCTGCGTAAGGGACTGCCGCTCGAAGGCGCGTTGGACGTGGCTGCCCGCGACGTCGAGCGGACCGACGACCGCGCTTTCGCCCATGCCATCGCCGCCGAGGCGTTGCGCCGCCTGCCCGATCTGGACGCATTGATCGACAGCGCGACCCGCAAACCCTTGCCCGACGATTCGAAGGCCAGAGCGGCGCTGCGCATCGCTCTCGTGCAGGCGCTGGCCATGGGGACGCCGCCTCATGCCGCGATCGCCACCGTCCTGCAGTTGGTGGAAGGTGGACCCAAGCGGCTGGTCCATGGCGTGTACGGCACCCTCATGCGCGGCGGCGCGACCCTGCCGGAACCGCCCTCCCTGCCGCCGGCCGCCGCCGAACGCTGGGAACGCGCCTGGGGCGAGGAGGTGGCCGCCGCCGCCGCCCGGCTGCATGCGGTGCAGCCACCGCTCGACCTCAGCTTTGCCGGCGACCCCTCTGCGGAATTGGAGGGCACGAGTCTCCTTCCCGGCCATTTGCGCCTGCCCGAGAGGACGGCCGTCGTCGAACTTCCAGGCTATGAGGAAGGCCGTTGGTGGGTGCAGGACGTTGCCGCCTCGATTCCGGCCCGCTTGCTCGGATCGGGCGCTGGGCGGAGCGTGCTGGATCTTTGCGCCGCGCCCGGCGGCAAGACGATGCAACTCGCGGCGGCCGGCTTCGACGTGACCGCGGCCGACATTTCGGAAAGTCGTCTGGCACGACTTTCCGAAAATCTCGCCCGGACCGGCCTTGCCGCGCGGATTGTCACCGCCGACCTGATGCGCTGGCAACCCGGCGCGCAGGCCGACGCCATCTTGCTCGACGCCCCCTGCTCCGCCACCGGCATTTACCGCCGTCATCCCGATGTGCTCCACCGTGTCCGGCCCCGCGCGATCGCCGAGTTGGCACAAGCACAGCGGGCGCTGCTGGGCCGGGCGGCGGACTGGCTGAAGCCCGGCGGATCGCTCGTCTATTCGGTCTGCTCGCTCGAGCCGCAGGAAGGCGAAGCGGTCGCCGACGCATTTCTCGCGGCCCGCAATGATTTCGTGCTCGACCCCGTGGGCGCCGGCGAACTGCCCCCGGAAATATCCGTGAAAGAGGGACGTGTGCGACTGCTTCCCGGCAGCTTCGAGGCGGTCGGAGGCTGCGACGGGTTTTTCATCGCGCGTTTCAGGCGAATTAGCTGAGGATAAGTAGCCGGATTCCTTGCCCCCCGAGTCTCTCGGGTTTATTGAATCCGGCGTGCAACAACCCATCCGTATCGCTCCGTCCATCCTTTCGGCTGATTTCGCGCGCCTCGGCGAAGAGGTGCGGGCGATCGATGCCGCTGGCGCCGACTGGATTCACGTCGATGTCATGGACGGCCATTTCGTCCCCAATATCACCATCGGGCCTGGCGTGGTGAAGGCGCTGCGCCCGCACACGACGAAGCCGTTCGACGTTCACCTCATGATCTCGCCGGTGGACGAGTTCCTGGCCGCCTTCGCCGAAGCGGGCGCGGATATTCTTACCGTCCATCCCGAAGCGGGGCCGCATCTTCACCGCACCGTCCAGCGGATCAAGGCGCTCGGCAAGAAAGCGGGTGTCTCGCTGAACCCGGCGACGCCGGCCGATATTCTCGACTATGTGCTGGAGGAGATCGATCTCGTCCTCATTATGAGCGTCAATCCCGGCTTTGGCGGCCAGAGCTTCATCGATAGTCAGCTGCGCAAGGTCGAGGCCGTTCGCAAGCAGATCGACAAGGCCGGACTTTCCATCGATCTCGAGGTCGATGGCGGCATAGACGCGGCCACTTGTCGCCGCGCGATCGACGCGGGCGCCGACGTGCTGGTCGCTGGCACCGCGACCTTCCGCGGCGGACCGGACCAATATGCCGCCAATATCCGCGGCTTGCGCGGCTGATGAGCCTGTTGGAGAAGATCGACCCAGACCGCCCCGGCGAAATCGAACCGGGCAAGAAGCTGATCCGGGTTGGCGACGATCGCGGCGTTTCCTTGTCCGAGCGGCTCGCCTATCAGCTCCATCGCCTGGCCTGGCGAACGCCTTTCCATGCATTCCGCTTGCGCGGCCGTTTTCCGCTCAAGCTGCTCGCCGTGCCCAAGGACCCCATCGCTGGAGACAAGGCCGCGGGCGAAGCCATTCTCGCCGGCGAGCTGGTCCGCGGCAATATCAGGATTTCGATCGAGGCGCTCGACTTCGCTGCGGCCCAATCGCTGCCGCGTGTCGCCGGCGACTATCTGCAAAGCTTCGCCTGGTTGCGTGATCTCGCCGCCGCCGCCACCCGCGAGCGCGGTGCCCGAATGGCGGAGAAGATCACCCAGAAATGGCTCGCCACCCATTGCGAGCATGTCAGCGAACCCGCATGGCGTGCCGATTTGTGGGGCCGCCGCATCCTCTTCTGGTCCGCCTACGCGCCTTACATCCTGTCGAGCCGGGACATGGTCTATCGCTCGGCTGTGCTGAATAGCCTGGCGCGTGGCGCCCGTCATCTGGACAAGGGCGCGGAGAAGGCGCCGCCCGGCCTCGCCCGGATCACCGCCTGGGCGGGCGTGATCACCGCCGCATTGGTCGTCCAGGGCGGTCCGGTCCGGCTCGGCAAGGGCGAAGCGGGCTTGATCCGGGCGCTTTCCAGCGCGCTTCACGAAGATGGCGGCCTGGTCAGCCGTTCGCCGACCGAACAGGTCGCTCTGGTCGAACTGCTCGGCCAATTGCGGGCCGTTTATTATTCCACCCGCCGCGAAATGCCGGAGGCGATTGAAGAGGCGCTGGCGGATTCCGTTTCAGCGCTCCTGGCGGTGACATTGGGTGACGAGCGGCTGTCCAGCTGGCAGGGCGGCAACATGATGTCGCAGCGCCGGCTGGAAGCCGCGGTGGAAGGGTCCGGCGTTCGCGCCCGCGCGCTCCGCCATGCGCGCGGATGGGGCTATCAGCGAATGGCGGCGAAGAATACGGTTGTCGTCTTCGACGCCGCGCCTCCACCCTCCAGCCGGGCCTTTTCGGGTGGATGCGCGTCGACGCTGGCCTTCGAGCTGAGCGACGGCGCCAATCGAATCGTCGTCAATTGCGGCGGCGTCGGTGAGGCGCTCGACGCGCTGTCGCCCGCATTGGTGAAGGGGCTTCGCACCACCGCTGCCCATTCGACTCTGACATTGGGCGACCGCAATTCGACCGCGATCCATGAAGACGGCACGCTGGGCAAGGGCGTCACCCAGGTCGAGTTGGCCTGCGACGAGACTGGCGGCCTCATCAACGTCGAGGCCAGTCATGACGGCTATGTCCGCCGCTACGGCCTTATCCATCAGCGCCAGGTCACCTTGTCGAGCGACGGCCTTGAATTTCGCGGCCAGGATAGTCTCGTCACCGAAGGCAAGAAGCGGCGCGGCGAGCCGGTTCCGTTCGCGGTTCGCTTCCACCTCGCGCCGGCGGTCGAGGTCGCCACCACGGCCGACGGGCAAGGGGCCCTGCTCAGGGTCAAGGGCAGCAGCGTCTGGCAGTTCCGTTGCCGCGGCGGCAAACTGTCGATAGAGGACAGCCTCTGGATCGACGGCGATGCCAAGCCCCATGCCAGCCAGCAGCTGATCGTCAGCGGCGAGACGCCGCCGGATGGGACGACGATTGCCTGGCTGCTCCGCCGCGCGGGCTGATCGCCGCCCCTTTTTTCTAGTTAGAATGGAATGCTCCCAGATGAATGAGGTCAAAGTCACTCGCGCGTTGTTGTCGGTGTCGGACAAGACGGGTCTCGCCGAGCTCGGCCGCGTGCTGGCCGATCGCGGCGTCGAGCTGGTGTCGACAGGCGGCACCGCCAAGGCGTTGCGCGATGCCGGGCTTGAGGTGCGCGACGTCAGCGAGTTGACAGGCTTTCCCGAGATGATGGACGGCCGGGTGAAGACGCTTCATCCGATCGTACATGGTGGCCTGCTCGGCGTGCGTGACAATGAGGAACATGCGGCGGCGATGGCCGAGCATGGTATCGGCGCCATCGACCTCGTCGTCGTCAATCTCTACCCATTCGCGGCGACGGTGGCGCGCGGCGCCAGCCGCGACGAGATCATCGAGAATATCGACATTGGCGGCCCGACGATGGTCCGGTCGGCGGCGAAAAATCATGATTATGTCGCCATCGTCACCGATCCCGGCGACTATCCGAAGCTGATCGAAGCGCTCGGCGAGACCGGCGGCACGACTTCGCTGGAACTGCGCAAATATCTGGCGGCCAAGGCCTATGCGGCGACAGCTGCCTATGATTCGATGATCGCCCAATGGTTTGCCTTCGCCGATCAGGGGCAGGCATTCCCTGATCTGCTGCCGCTGACGATGACGCGCGGCCAGGAGCTTCGCTACGGCGAGAACCCCCATCAGAAGGCGGCGCTCTATCTCCCCGCCGGCCCGCACGGGCGAGGCATTGCCCAAGCCGAACAAGTCCAGGGCAAGGAACTCAGCTACAATAATTATAACGATGCCGACGCGGCACTGGAGCTGGTGTCGGAGTTTCGCGAATCAGGGCCCGCCTGCGTCATCGTCAAGCATGCCAATCCTTGCGGCGTCGCCACCGGTGCGACGTTGCTCGAAGCCTATCAGCAGGCCTTTGCGTGCGATTCCGTTTCGGCCTTCGGCGGCATCGTCGCGCTCAATGCGCCGCTGACCGGTGCTGAAGCCGAAGCCATTGCCGCCATATTCACCGAGGTCGTCATCGCCCCGGACGCGGATGAGGACGCGCGGGCGATCTTCGCGCGAAAGAAGAATCTCCGCTTGCTGCTGACCGGCGAGATTGCCGATCCGGCCCGGCCCGGACTTGCGCTGAAGTCGATTGCCGGCGGCTATCTCGTCCAGTCGCGCGACAATGGCCGGATTTCCCGCGACGATCTCAAGCTGGTGACGAAGCGGGCACCCACCGCCCAGGAACTGGACGACTGCCTGTTTGCCTGGACGGTGGCCAAGCATGTGAAGTCCAATGCCATCGTCTATGCCAAGGATGGTGCCACGGCCGGTATCGGCGCCGGCCAGATGAACCGGCTGGAATCGGCGCGCATCGCGGCCTGGAAGGCGAAGGATGCCGCCACCAAGGCGGGATGGGCTGCGCCGCGGACGATCGGGTCCGCGGTCGCATCCGACGCCTTCTTTCCCTTCGCCGACGGACTGCTCGCTGCGGTCGAGGCCGGCGCCACCGCGGTCATCCAGCCCGGCGGCTCCATTCGCGACGATGAGGTGATTGCCGCGGCCGACGAGGCCGGGTTGGCCATGGTCTTCACCGGCATGCGCCACTTCCGGCACTGACCTCTCGCGGCCGGCGGCCTCGCTGGACTGATCTGGATCAGGATGAAGGGGGACGGCGCGCAGGAACCCGTCGCCGCGCAGGTCCGTTCCGCTCCCGTTCAACCGGGAGACCCAGCGATGAATGTCGGCGATGAGAAAAGCCTGTCTTTCTGGATGGATGACTGGCCCGGGATCGAGGCCCAGCCGCTCGATGCGGACGCGCAATGCGACGTGGTCATCGTGGGATCGGGCATTGCCGGCCTGTCTACCGCCTATGAGCTGAGCCGCTTCGGCCGCTCGGTCATCGTCATCGATCGTGGCCGCCTCGGCAACGGCATGACCATGCGGACGACCGCGCATCTCGCCACCGAGTTGGACGATTATTATTACGAGCTGATCCGGGTGCGCGGCGAGGATGAGGCCCGGCTCCTTCACGACAGCCAGGTCGCGGCGGTCAATCGGGTCGAAGCCATCTGTCGGGACGAAGGATTCGAAGCCGATTTCCATCGCCTGGACGGCTATCTCTTCGCCGACGAGAAGGATCATCTCGCCGATCTGGAAAAGGAATATGAGGCCTGCCGGGCGATCGGGGTCGATGTCGACTGGGCCGATCGCGCGCCGATGCCCGGCTTCGACACAGGCCGCTGCCTCCGATTTCCCAACCAGGGCCGCTTCCATCCCGGCAAATATCTGACCGGCCTTGCCCGTGCGATCGAAGCGCGCGGTGGCCGGCTTTACGCCCACACCGCCCATATCTCCGATCGCGAAGAGGATGGGGGCGTGGTGGTCGAGACGGAAGGCGGCATGCGCGTTCGCGCCGGGGCAGCCGTTTTCGCCACCAACTCGCCGACCAACAACAAGGTCGCCATCCATTCCAAGCAGGTGCCGAACCGGACCTATGTCATTGCCGGCCCCGTTGCCAAGGGCTCGGTGCCCGATGCGCTCGTCTGGGATACGCGGGACCCTTATCATTATGTCCGGATCCAAGGCCTGGGCGATAGCGAGGATCTCCTGATCGTCGGCGGCGAGGATCATCGTTCCGGCGAAGAGAATGACATGGAAGAGAGGCTGGCCGCGCTCGAGCGATGGACGCGCGCGCATTATCCGAGCTTTGTCCGGACCGTTTACCGCTGGTCGGGCCAGGTGCTGGAGCCGGTCGACTTCATGCCCTTCTCCGGCCGCAATCCGGGCAATGACAATGTCTATATTCATACCGGCGATTCCGGTCAGGGCATCACCAATGGCGTCGCCGGCAGCCTCACCTTGCTGCCGCTGATCATCGGAGAGGATAGCCGTTACGCGCCCTTGTTCGATCCGAGCCGCAAGTCAGCCTCGACATCGACTATCGGCGAGTTTGTCAAAGGGCAGGCCGGCGCCGTCAAGAATTTCGCCGAATATATCGGACCGGGCGAAATCAGCTCGGCCGACGACCTGCAGGCAGGCGAAGGCGGTATCATGCGCTCGGGGCTGGGCAAGCTTGCCGTCTACAAGGGCGAGGACGGGAAGGTGGTTCAACGATCGGCCGTCTGCACCCATCTCGGCTGCATCGTTCATTGGAACAGCTTCGAGAAATGCTGGGACTGCCCCTGTCACGGCTCCCAATTCGCCGTCGACGGGCAGGTGCTCAACGGTCCGGCGGTACAGCCCCTGGCGGAGGCGGAAGAGTAATTTCCTCGGGCTCGTCGCGATGCTTGCGGAACAGCACGCGATCCTCGTGGGTGAAACCCTTGCGCCAAAGGACGATTCCGAAGGCGAGCAAAATGCACGGAATGCCGAAGACGAGTTCCACCCATTCGAATGCTTGCGGCAGCAAGGTGAAGCAGGAGCCGACGACCACCGCCGCCGCCGCCGCCCAGATCAGTGGCCAGCGCCAGCCTTGCACCGGTGCACCGAGCAGGCGGCCGAGCAGCCGTGATTTCAGGATCGACGCCAGGCCGAGGGCGATCATCAGCGCGAGGGCGGGACCGGCCGCCTGGAAGGCTTCCGGCCAATTCAGCGCTCTCATGATCAGGATCAACGCGACCGAAAGGATGGCCTGAACAACGATCATCGCCGTCGAGATCATCAGGTTGCGATGCCGCGCGACAAAGACGAGGGCGCCTTCCGATACCGCCGCCGTCGCCGCGATCACTTCGGCCGCCAGCAGGAAGGCGAGTGCGCCGGTACCGCCGACGAATGCGGCCCCGACCAGCCCCATCACCGCCTCGCCCGGTATGCCGAGCGCGAGCGCGATGCCGGTCTGGGCGGCAATGATCCAGAAGCCGACCTGCCTTATCTGCTTGGCAACTGCCTCCTTGTCACCTTCCGCCAGTTTCTGGGTGATGACCGGGCTCAGGATCGGATCGAAGCTGGTCTTCAATTTCTGCGGCAACGAGGCGACCTGCTGGGCGACATAATAGATGCCGACGATGGCCGGCGAGAAGAACAGGCCGAGGATGGCGATGTCGAGCCGCCGCGATCCCCATTCGATGGCGTCGGCGGCGGCAAGCGGGGTGTTGCGGCGTGCGAGTGCCCAGAGGCTGCCCGGCTCGGGACGCCAGCCGCGCGGCAGGCCGTAGCTTTTGAAGAGCGGCCAGAGGGAGGCCAGCAAGGCGGCCACCATCGACAAGACATAGGAGATGATCAGGCCGTCCCGCTTGGACAAGGTGAAATAGAGGATCGTGGCAGCAATGCTCAATGTCCAGGGCTCGACGATTGCGCGGGCAGTGACCGTCGCCTTGACATTGTGGCGATAGGCGAGAGCGGCCAGGGCGACGTCCGAGCCGGCGACGGCGAAGACGATCAACGGCAACAGCCATTCGAGCCCGCGTACGCCGCTGTTCGGAAACATGACCTGCGGAAAGACGAACAAGAGCGCACTGGCGGCCGCCGAAGCGAGGAAAGCGACCAGCATGCCGTCCCAGACGACGCATACGTGCGGCTTCTCCGTCACCGAAAGCTGCTGGGCGAGGCCACGCTTGAGACCGAGCGTGGCAATCTGCGCCGCGAACTCGACGATCAACACCGCATAAGCGAAGCGGCCGAGCGAATCCGCACCGTAGAGGCGGCCGGCAACGAAGAGGAAGGGGAGCCGCGCGGCGAGCCGAAGCAGGAAGCCGAAGAAGTTCGTCCGGCCTCCCTTCGCCAAAGCGGCGATGTCCTCATTGTCGGCCGGAACGACTCCGCTCAATGCGCGGCGCCCCAATTCGCGCCGGTGCCGATCTCGACGCCGAGCGGAACGCTGAGCGTCACCGCCGGCTCGGCAGCGCGTTCCATGACTTCGCGGATGATGGCGGAGGCGCGGACAACGTCTTCCTCGGGCACTTCGAAGACGAGTTCGTCATGGACCTGCATCAGCATCCGCGTCCGGGCGAGGCCGTTCTTTTCCAATGCCGGCGTCATACGCGCCATCGCTCGCTTGATGATGTCGGCGCTGGTCCCCTGGATCGGCGCATTGACGGCGGCGCGCTCGGCACCCTGGCGCTCGCCCTGATTCTTGGCGCGGATGCTCGGGAAATGCGTCTTGCGGCCGAACAAGGTGGTGGTGAACCCGGTATCGCGTACCTTGGTCAGCGTGTCGGCGATATAATTGCTGATGCCGGGGAAGCGATCGAAATAGCGATCGATGATCGCCTGCGCCTCGTCGGCTGTGACGCCAAGCCGTCCCGCCAGGCCCCAGCGCGAAATGCCGTAGAGGATGGCGAAGTTGATCGTCTTGGCGCTGGCCCTCGTGTCGCGATCGACCGTGCCGAACAATTCCTGGGCGGTCATATTGTGGATGTCCGCGCCCTTTCCAGCACATTGGGATCCTAAGCTTAGAATTCCACGTGGACAAGTTGTCGC
>JADMIO010928592.1_pt1 | contig 47276 bp, 32 predicted proteins | sample 8958161 | NCBI WGS metagenome assembly JADMIO01 (sample SAMN16585339, study PRJNA669376) | soil metagenome | isolation source: Crop rotation soil | place: USA: Cullars Rotation, Alabama | collected 2011
CGGCCCGTCGATCGTCGTCCATTCGGACCTGCCGCACGCCGAGTCGACCGCCTCGTTGCTCGAGGGCGCAGCCGTGTCGACCCGAGGCTGGACGCAGTTCATGGATGTCGTGGCGCCGGAGCCAGCCCTCGTCCCTGAGACCGCCGCCGCTCCCGTCCCCGTCGCAGCAGCAGCGACTCCGCCGGTCACCAACCGCGGCCCGTCGATCGTCGTCCATTCGGACCTGCCGCACGCCGAGTCGACCGCCTCGCTGCTCGAGGGCGCGGCCGTGTCGACCCGGGGCTGGACACAGTTCATGGACGCTGTCGCGCCCGATCCCGAGCCCGCCCCGGTACCCGCCGCTGCCGCCCCGGCGAATTCGCCGGTCCCCGCCCGCGGACCATCGATCGTCGTCCAACCTGAGTTGCCACAAGCCGCGTCGACCGCCTCGCTGCCGGAGAGCACGGCCGTGCCGACCCGAGGCTGGACCGAGTTCATGGACGCCGTCGTGCCAGAACCCGAAATCGTCGCCGTACCCGCCGCCGCGACAATCGCCGCCGCAGCACCCGTCGCCATCCCCTCGCCGAGCGCCGCGAAAACCGAGGCAGCTTCGGCATCGGCGCGAGTCGCTTCGCCTGCGCCCGCCAGCGTGCGGCCGGCCGCCGCCTCACCGGTTCAGAGTTCTCCCGCTCCAACTTCTCCCGCGCCAGCGCGCCTCGCACCCGCTGCTGCCGCGCCCGCTGCTCCCGCGCCCGCTGCTACCGCGCCCGCTGCTACCGCGCCCGCTGCTACCGCACCCGCTGCTACCGCGCCCGCTGCTCCCGCGCCCGCTGCTGCCGCCGCTGCTATCGCACCCGCTGCTGCCGCGCCCGCTGCTGCCGCGCCCGCTGCTCCCGCACCCGCTGCTGCCGCGCCCGCTGCCGCCGCGCCTGCTGCTGCCGCACCCGCTGCTGCCGCGCCCGCTGCTGCCGCGCCCGCTGCTGCCGCGCCCACTGCTCCCGCTCCCGCTCCCGTCGCTGCGGCGCCCGCTCCCACCACGCCCGTCCCTGTCAAGAAGGGGCCGCCGATGGGCCTCGTCATCAGCCTCGGCGTCGGGCTCCTCCTGCTGTTGCTGTTCTTCCTACTTCGAGGCCGCTAAGACACGACGAGTTGAACTGTATGGATGCCCATACAGTTCCCACGAAAGCTCCCCGAGTCACCGATCGGCATCCTGCAGATTCTGGTGACGCGGCGTTGGTGTTCTTCGTCGAGGATCCATGATTCCCCGTAGGACTTCGGGGCCTCGATGGAACCTGGCCAGCATCGGGAGCAGGAGAGCTTCCTGGGTCACGAGCGGAGCGGACGCTCGCGCGACTGCCTCCTGGGGGGCGGCGAGGCGGGGGGCCTCATGCGGTCGATCGATTGGGGCAAGACACCGATCGGTCGGGTCGAGAGTTGGTCACCCGCGCTGCGCTCGACGGTCGCGCTCCTCCTTCACAACCACTCCCCTCTTCTGCTCTGGTGGGGGCCGGAGTTCGTCCAGATCTACAACGACGCCTATCGGCCGGTGCTCGGCGACAAGCACCCGCGGTCGATGGCCCAGCCGGGTGCGGAGTGCTGGCCGGAGATCTGGCACATCATCGGCCCGATGGCTGAATCGCCGCTTCACGGGGGGCCGGCGTCGACGAACGACGACTTGTTCGTGTTCCTCAATCGCAAAGGCTTTGTCGAGGAGACGCACTTTCGCGTGGCGTACAGCCCCGTGCCCGACCCGACGGTCGAGGACACCGGGATCGGGGGCGTGCTGGCCACCGTCACGGAGACGACGGAGCAGGTCCACGGCGAGCGCCAGCTTCGAACCCTCCGTGAGCTCGGCGCGCGGGCCGTCGACGCCAAGACCATCGACTCGGCCTGCGACAGCGCGGCCGCCAAGCTCGGAGAGAATTTCTGGGACGTGCCCTTTGCCCTCTTCTACCTCCTCGACGAGGACGGCAAGCGCGCGCGCTTGTCCGCCAGCGTCGGCATCGAGCGAGGCAGCGAGGCGGCGCCACCGACCGTAGATTTGTCGAGCGACGCAGCCTCGACTTGTGTGTGGCCGCTCCGGCGGGTCGTCGAGGAGCGCCGCATCCGCACGATCGATGACTTGACGCAGGTTCGCGCCGCCCTTCCGCGGGGCCCACGTTCGGAGCGTTCGCGGCGTGCCGTCGCGCTCCCATTGGCTTCGCCCGACCAGGCCAATGCCTACGGCGTGCTCATTTGCGGCGCGAGCCCGCACCGCTCGCTCGACGACGGCTATCTCACCTTCTTCGAGCTGGCGGCGGCGCAGGTGGTGACGGCGATCCGCAATGCGCACGCGTTCGAGACGGAGCGCATGCGCGCCGAGCGCCTCGCCGCGCTCGACCGCGCCAAGACCGCGTTCTTCTCCAATGTGAGCCACGAGCTGCGCACGCCGCTCACGCTGATGATGGGACCGACGGAGGACGCGCTCCGTTCACCCGAGCGCGCGCTCAAAGGCACGGCGCTGGAGCTGGTACGGCGCAATGAGCTGCGCCTGTTGAAGCTGGTCAACTCGCTGCTCGACTTTGCGCGCATGGAAGCGGGCCGCGCCGAGGCCTCGTTCCAGCCGACCGACCTCGGCCGGCTCACCCGCGAGCTGGCGAGCGCGTTCAGCCTGGCCATCGAGCGCGCCGGGCTCGAGTTCGTGGTCGATTGCGACGCGCTGGAGCGGCCGACGTACGTCGACCGCGGCTTGTGGGAAAAGGTGGTGCTCAACCTGCTCTCGAACGCGCTCAAGTTCACGTTCGAAGGGCGCATCACCGTTCGACTGAAGGCGATCGACGAGCACGCCGAGCTACGGATCAGCGACACCGGCGCCGGGATCCCTGCCGCGGAGTTGCCGCACATCTTCGCGCGATTCCGTCGCGTGCAGGGCGCGAGATCGCGCACGCACGAGGGATCGGGGATCGGCCTCGCGCTCGTGTCCGAGATCGTCAAGATGCACGGGGGCACCGTCGAGGCCCAGAGCGTGGACGGCGAAGGCACGACGTTCATCGTTCGCATTCCGTTCGGAAGAGCACACCTGGACCAGGCGCGGATCGAGACCAGCTCGGCGCAGACGTCGACGGCGCTGGGCGTCGCGCCGTTCGTCGAAGAAGCGCTCCGGTGGCTCCCGGGCGCGGCGCTCGAGACGGCCAGCGACGAGACCGAGATCGCTCGGGCTGCGGTCCCGCCCGAGATCGCCGGCGCACGCATCATCGTCGCCGACGACAACGCCGACATGCGGGAGTACGTCACGCGGCTGCTCGCGCAACACTGGCACGTAGAGGCGGTGGCCGATGGAGGCGCGGCGCTCGCGGCGGCGCGTCGCGAGCGGCCGGACCTGGTTCTCACCGACGTGATGATGCCCGTCCTCGACGGCTTCGGCCTCCTGCGCGAGCTGCGCGCCGACCCGACGCTCTCGTCGACGCCCGTCCTGATGCTCTCGGCGCGTGCCGGCGAGGAGGCGAGCGTGGAGGGGCTGGGGGCGGGCGCCGACGACTACATGGTCAAACCCTTCTCCTCGCGCGAGCTGTTGGCGCGCGTGTCGACCCACCTCCAACTGCATCGGTCACGCGAGGCCCTCGAGCGCGCCGAGATGGAGCAGCGCTTCCTGGCCGGGGTGGGCCCGCTGATGGCCGAGAGCCTCCGCGTCGAGCGCCTGGTCGCCACGGTGGCCGACCTGGTGGTCAAGTACCTGGCCGACTACTGCGTCATCGACCTCGTTGAAGACAACGGGGAGATCCGACGGGCCGCGATCGCCTGCTCGCTCGGGAAGAAGCGGGCGGTCGCCGAGGAGTTCGCGCGCTTGCCGCTCGGAGGCCAGCGTGCGCCGATTCTCCTGCAGGTCCTTCACGAAGGCAGGAGGCTACTCTTCGAGACCGTCATGTCCGAGGATCTCGAGAGCTGGGCGCAGAACGAGGAGCACCTCCGGCTGCTGCGCGAGACGGAGGTTCGTTCGCTGCTGTGGGTGCCCCTGGTTGGACGGGATCGGAACCTGGGTGGCTTCTGCCTCGCGTCCGCAACGCCGGGCCGGCAGTATGGTCCGGACGATCTGCGCCTCGCCGAGGAGCTCGCTCGACGGGCTGCGCTCTTCCTCGACAACGCGCGCCTCTACCGAGCGGCCGAACGAGCCATCGGCGTCCGTGATGACGTGCTCTCCGTGGTCGCCCACGATCTGCGCAATCCGCTCGGCACGATCTTGATGCAGGCCGAGCTGCTGCGGCGTTCCGAGAGCGAAGCCGGCCGCCCCACCCGAGACACCTCGGAGCGCATCGAGCGCGCCGCCAAGCGCATGGATCGACTGATCCAGGACCTGCTCGATATCGCACGCGTCGAAGCCGGCCAGGTGGCGCTGGAGCGCGCAGCCCTCCCGACGAGGGAGCTGGTGGTGGAGGCGGTCGAGGCGCAGAGAACGCTCGCCACCGCGGCGTCCATCGAGCTTCGACTCGACGCGGCCGCTCGGCTCCCGGAGATCTTCGCGGATCGCCACCGCGTACTACAGGTCTTCGAGAACCTGATCGGCAACGCCCTCAAGTTCACCCCCGCCGGAGGCACCATCACCGTCGGTGCCGCTCGGCAGGCCGGGTCCGTGCGGTTTCACGTTCGCGACACCGGCCCCGGAGTCCCCGCGGAAGACCAACCGCACCTGTTCGACCGGTTCTGGCAAGCGCCGGGGAGCCGTCCCGAGAAGCCGAGCGGTGCGGGTCTGGGGCTGCCAATCGTAAAAGGCATCATCGAGGCGCACGGCGGCCGCATCTGGATCGACAGCGTCCTCGGCGCGGGGAGCACGTTCTACTTCACCCTCCCGACGACGGCTGCACGACCGCCGAGCATCGATTCGCCGGACGATTGAAGAGCGCGCATCGCGCATTTCTCCACGGCGAAACAGAACTGTGGAAGCATCGCCGTATGAACACACACGTCGACCGCGCTGGGTTTTGGCTTCCCCTTTTACTGATCGCCGCTCTTTCATTGGGTGGCTGCGGTGGCACTTCCGGTGGGACTGATCTCGGGACCGGCGGCGACCTGGCGAACCCGGGCGATATGGCGATCGCCGGCGACCTGGCGAAGTCGTCCGACATGGCTGCGTCACCGGACCTGGCGTCGCCCAGCGTGACCGGGATACCGACGGACTGCGCCGGCGACGTCACCGCGAGCGATCTCTACACGAACCTGGTCCAGAAGAATTGTGCCACTGCCTCCTGCCACGGCAGTGTTGCCTTCGTCTGGCATGCACAATCCTCGACCGAGCTGAAGTCCGCGTGGGTCAACAAGGCATCCACGGAGGCCCCCTCGATGCCGTACGTCACGCCCGGCAGCGTCGACAAGAGCTGGGTGATGTACAAGCTGACCGGGCAGATGTCCAAGGTCGTCTCGGATCCCAGCGTCTCCGGCGACCCGATGCCGCTCGGCGGGGCGCCGCTCGGCCATGACGACCTGTGCCAGTTCATCAATTGGATCAAAGCCGGCGCCCAGTAAGCCGTTATCCGTGATCGAAGATCCCAACGGGCAGCGGGGCGCTATGCACGGGCGGCGAGTCGTCCGATAATCGGGCGCATGCGCAATCTCATTGGTGGTTGGCTTGCCGCGGCCTCCCTCGTGACCGCGTTTGCAGGCTGCAATTCCCTGTCTCACGCCTGCACCCTGGTTGGGTGCACGGATCAGCTCACCGTAAACATCCGGCGCAGTGTCCCGTCTCGCTACCAGGTCAACCTCACGATTGATGGGCAGTCGGCCCAGTTCACGTGTGATAACGGCACGCCGCGCGGCGCGGTGGGTGTCACCGTAGCGCTGTGCGGCCCCAACTCATTCGTGATCGTGGGAGCGCCTTCGACGGTGCACGTCATCCTGCCGTGCGGAGTGGGCCCCGACGACGCTGGCGTCAATGACTGTGGAGGCGATCTCAAACCGACGTACATCGTCGCGCAGCCGAACGGCCCCGACTGCGAGCCGACGTGCAAACAGGCGACAGTGGACTTGTAGTGAACGGGCGGGGAACCCGTCGCTCGCGAATCAGAAGTTGGCTTTGACCGCGGTGAATCCGACGCCGAGCGAGAGGGCGTTTCGCTGTGACGCGTTCTTGACGTAGTGCCCGTTTTCATCGATCTGCACGTCGGGCGCGAGGACGGCCTGGATGATCGAGTTGCCCAATACCTCGCACGTCTCGATGACGCCATCCATCGCCCGGGCGATGCCGCAGCCGCCGGTGTCGAAGATCGACAGGAGCTGCTTGGAGCTGCTGCTCGACGGATCGCTCTGGACCTGCCGCGTGAACTGCGCCGCCAGCGCCGGGACGACCTGGCTATCGAGATCGCTCTTGAGCACGCAGCCGTGAATCTGGCCCGTGAGGAGCCCCGGCGCGCCGCTCTCCGGATCGGTGCCCGTCGAGAACGACACGTGCGCGCCCTGCAGCGGCAAGACCAGCGGCAGGGGCTGTTCGGTAAGAAAGCTCAAGACGATCGGCAGCTGCATCGACACGCTCGTTCCCCCGCTCGCCGGGCTCGGCGAAGTGAACTTGCCGGCCGCGAGCGCTCCCTTGAACAGCGACGCCGTCCCGCTTGCGTCGACGGAGAAGTTGCCGTTGCCGCTGAAGTCCGGGCTCGAGCTCTGAGCACCCTGCTGCAGCGTGACGCCCGCCGACCCGTCGTCTTTGAGCCCGCTGTCCGTGGTCTGCAGCTTGACCAGCTCGACGAGGCTGCCGCTCGAGACGGCGCTGTCCTCCGCCAGCTGGAAGTCGATGTTCTGCGTGGCCAATGTCCCGAAGAGATTGCCGAATTGATTGTCGATCTTGGTGTCGCCATTGAGATCGATGGCGTACTCGCGATTGTTCATCGGGAGCGCGAAGCGATTGACCACATAGCGGTAGAAGCTGCCCATCGGCTGGCCGCCGCCGTCGGGGTTGCCGCCTCCACCCATGCCCGGCGCGACGAAGGTGCCGCTGGCCGAATCGCACGCGGTCATGACCGTGGACTCGCTGCCCGTGTAATACCAGGTCGTCGTCGTGACCGTCGCGCCGCCCGAGCTCGCGGAGATCTTACAGCCGCCGACCGCGTCGCTCTGTGAGCACCCGGTCCCCGCGCTCCCGCCGGCCGCCGTGCACGACTGCTCCCACGCCGCGGTGGAGTACACCCCGCTCCACGTGTAGTCATTGCACGAGTGAATGCCGGCGGTGACGTCGCAGCTGAAGGTGCTGAGGGCGCCATTGCCCTTGTAGTTGCCGCCGGTGGCGGTGCAGGCGCCCGCGAGCAGGAGGACCGGAAAGCAAATCGCGGCCAGGCCGCCAAAGCAATTGCCGGCCAAATTACCAGCCAGACTGCCAGCCAGACTGGAAGACAGATTGCCAGCCAAACTGGAAGACAGACTCGCTGACGGACTCGACGGTACACGCATTGGGTCCCCTTTTTCGTTTGAAGCGCCCGCGGAATCTCGTCGATCGCGCCGCCAAAGACAAACAAAAAGAACTTCGGACACTGCGTGGCGCGACCTCTGCACGACGGAGAATCCATGGCCACGGCAATCAGGATCGACGCAGGGGCGAGCGGGCAGTTCCGGATCGGCGGCGACCTTTCCGTCAACCGGCTCGGGTTCGGAGCGATGCGGATCACGGGCCCGGGCATCTGGGGCGAGCCCGAAGATCCCGACGAGGCGAGGCGCACCGTCCAGGCGCTCGTCCGATTGAACGTCAACTTCATCGACACCGCCGACAGCTACGGACCGGAGGTCAGTGAGCGCCTCCTCGCCGAGGTGCTGTCCCCTTACCCGCGCGGAACGCTCATCGCCACAAAGGGTGGCCTCGCGCGGACCGGCCCCGACGTGTGGTTACCGGTCGGGCGGCCCGAGTATCTCAAGCAGTGTGTCCTGATGAGCTTGCGGCGGCTGCAGCTCGGTCGGCTCGACCTGTGGCAGCTCCACCGCATCGATCCAAAGGTGCCCCGCGACGAGCAGTTCGCGACCATGGCGGAGATGAAGCAGCAAGGGCTCATTCGTCACCTCGGGCTGTCGGAGGTGACCGTGGAGCAGATTCGTGCGGCGGAGCGCTTCTTCCCGGTGGCGACCGTCCAGAACCTCTACAACCTCGTCGATCGCAAGAGCGAGGACGTGCTGGCGTACTGCGAGCAGCGAGGCATCGGCTTCATTCCATGGTTCCCGCTGGCTGCGGGCCACCTCGCGGAGCCGGGCGGCGTCGTCGACGGCGTAGCGCGCAAGCTGGGTGCGACCCCTTCGCAAGTGGCGCTCGCGTGGGTGCTCAAGCGGAGCCCGGTCATCCTCCCGATCCCCGGCACCGCAAAGGTGAAGCACCTCGAGGACAACGTGTCCGCCGCATCGTTGCGGCTGTCACAGGAGGACTTCGCCGCGCTCGACAACGCGGGTCGCGAGGCATGGGACGCGACGCGGGCGAGCGGGGCCGCTGAACCTCGGTAGGCCGCTGACCGCCTCTGACCCGTCGAGATCATCTCCTATTCAGCGGTTCGACGCCCAGCAGCATCTCGCGGTAACGCGCTGTTGTATGATTGCTCGTACGACGACGCCTATTTTGCGCGATTTCCTCTCCAGGGCACGCCACCGGTGAATGCAATCCAATGAATGTGTCAATGCGTGGAAACCCGGATCGCCGCGCCTTGCGAGCGGCTCTACCTGGAAGTCGAGCGTACCTGGGCGCAATCATCTCTTGGCCTTGGCTTTGGCTTTGGGCCATTGCGCTGTCGTCGGCCTTTGCGCGTGGCGATGGCGCGTGGTCGCGCGTCAACGAGAAGAACGGCGTCCTCATCGAGAAGCGCCCCGTCGCGGGCTCGCCCTTCTATGAGCACCGCGCCACCGCGCACAGCCACCTCGCGCCGGCGCAGATCTTCGCCGCCATCACCTCTCGCCGCCTCGACGATCCGCACGAGCGCAAGATGGTCAAGAAGGAGATCGTGCTCGCCGAGACCGATCACGATCGCGTGCTGTACCAGCAGATCCACACGCCCATCGTCTCCGACCGCGATTGCACGGTGCGCATGGAGTGGAGCGCGGACCCGGCCCACAACACCTGGGACATGAAATTCCGGGTCGATAACGACGCCGGGCCGCCGCTCGACAAGGGCTTCGTGCGCATTCCCGACATCCACGGCTACTGGCACCTCGAGGCCGCGCTGGACGGCACCCGTGTCGAGTACGTCATCTACAGCGATCCGGGGGGCAGCGTGCCGGCGTTCCTGGTGCGCGGGCCGCAGGCCGACTCGACGCGCGACGGCGTCGTCAAAGCGCTGGCTTATGCCGAGGCACATGCTCGGTAGTCGAGGGCGATGACGTGCCGATTCCCTACGGAAAGCGAGCGGTTGCAGAGAGCAAATCGAGTCGTGCGTTACGCGCCGAATCCTCGGCGATAGCGGCCCGGGTGTGCGCCTCTCGCGCTCGGCGTTCGGCGTCGATGGTCTCGAAGTTCGTGCTGGCGCCGGCGCGATACTTCAGCACCGCGAGGCCGAGCGCCTCTTCGGCAAACGTCGCGGCCTCGTTTGCGCTTCGTGCGCCTTCGTCGGCGCGTCGAATCGTCTCGAACGCGATCCGCACTTCGCTGCTCGCCTGCCGCAGCGCTGCCTCTAGGTCGATGCGGGCCTCATCGGCGCGCACGGCGTTCTGGCGCCACGTGCCATAGCGCAGGCCGCCGTCGTACAGGGGCAGGTTCAGGTTGACCGTCGCCTGCCAACCAAGGGTCGGGACCGTGAGCAACGGCGGGGCCTGGTAGCCCGGCTGGAAGGTGCCAGTCACGGTCGGGAGCAGATCGGCCCAGCGATCTCCGTACCGGGCTTTGGCGAGGGTCAGGCGACGGCGTGCGAGATCGACGTCGGCGCGGCGGTTCACAGCGCCCACCGCCTCCTCGGGCGACGGGAGCGCGTCGGGCAGCGCGAGATCGGTCGCGTCGAGCGGTCCATCCGACCCAGCTAGCACTCCGAGCGCCTCCCGGGCCCGCACCAGGCCCACGCGCAGGCCGCCGAGTGTGGACTCCAGCCCAGCCACCTCCTCCGCCGCGCGCGCCACGTCGATGCGAGTGCCGACATCACCGAGGAAGCGAGTGCGCGCGAGCTCGTACTGCGCGCGGGCCGCGAGTTGGGAGCTCTCCGTGATCTCGAGGAGTCGTCGCTGCGTGATCACCGCGAGGTACGTACGAGCCGTCGCGAGCGCCACCTGTCTTTGGACGTCGCGCTCGGCGGCGCGGGCGACGTCGATGTCCTCGCGCGCCCGCTTCCATTGCAGCCAATCGTGCGGTGCGAGCAGCGGGACGCTGACCGAGAGCCCGACATTGAACGAGTCCGCGGGGAGAGCGATAGTGCCGCCAGCGGCGATCCGATCGGCGTCGAGGCGGGTGTAGCTCGCGCGTGCGGAGATCGCGGGCAGCGAGGCGGCGCGGGCCTGGGAGAGGAGCGCCTCGGCCTCGTGGATCGCCTGGACGGCGCGCAGCACCGTCGGATTGTGCTGCACGGCGCGCGCGACGGCCTCGTCGAAGTGGACCGCGAGCACGCTCCCGTCCTCACCGTGTGCGGTCTCGGTTGGAGCCGGAAGATCGGTCGCGCCCGCGGCGTGCGCCAGGCGGGCCGGAAAGGCAAAGAACGCGAGGAGCGCGAGGCATGGAGTCCAAACGCGGTGGCTATCCACTGCGGCCCCCTCGACGCGCGAGCCGGTCGACCAGCACGAACAGCGCCGGCGTGACGAAGATCCCGACGAGCGTCGCGGTGAGCGCGCCAAAGACCACCACCGTGCCGAGCTGCTGGCGCGAGACCCCGCCGGCGCCCCTTGCGCTCAGGAGAGGAACGCAACCCAGGATGAATGCGAATGCCGTCATCAAGATGGGTCGAAGGCGCAATCGGGCCGCGGCAATGGCGGCCTCGACCGCCGGTACGCCCCGCTCGCGCTCGGTCTTGGCGAACTCGACGATGAGGACTGCATTCTTGGCCGCGAGGCCAATCAGCATCACGAGGCCGATCTGCCCATAAACATTGAACTCCATCTTCGACACGGCGAGCCCGGCCAGCGCGCCCGCGACCGCGATCGGTGTGCCCAGCAGCACGCTGAGCGGCAGCGTCCAGCTCTCGTACTGCGCGGCGAGCACCAGGAACACGAGCAGCACCGCGACGAGGAAGGTCGGCACCGGCGAAGGCGCGTACTTCTGCTGGTACGAGAGCGCGTTCCACGAGTAGCCGAAGCCAGGCGCGAGCACGCTCGAGGCGACCTGCTCCATCGCGGCCATCGCCTCTCCCGAGCTGTATCCGGGCGCGGCCACGCCCAGGATCTCGGCGGAGCGAAACAGGTTGAAGCGGCGCGTGAACTCGGGTCCGCTCGCGGGGCGCGTCGTCACCAGCGACGACAGCGGCAACGACCGACCGGCGGCGTTTCGCACGTAGAAGTGCGCGATGTCCTCGGCGGTGTCGCGGAACTCGGGGAGCGCCGAGAGGTACACGCGCCACTGGCGCCCGAAGCGATTGAAGTCGTTCACGTAAGCGCCGCCCATGAAGGCCTGCAACGTGCCGTACACCTGCTCGAGATCGACGCCCTGCTTGAGCGCCTTGTCGCGATCCACGTCGGCGAAGACTTGCGGCACGGTGGCGCTGAAAGTCGTGTTCACCGACGCGATCTCGGGGCGCGCTCGCGCGGCGGCAACGACGGCGTCGACCTGCTGGCCGAGGGACTCGAGCGAGCCGCCGTGCTGGTCCTGCAGCATGAAGCTGAAGCCGCTCGACAGGCCGATGCCGGGGATCGCCGCGGGCAGCGACGCGAACGCGACCGCCTCCGGCAGCTTGTCGAGGCGACGGTTGACCGAGGCGAGGATCGCCTTGAAGTGCTGATCCGGCGCGGTCCGCTCGTCCCATGGCGCGAGGGTGACGAAGAAGAAGCCGGTGTACGAGGCCGTGCTGGTGCTGCGGAGGTTGAAGCCGGCGACCGTGTTGAAGCTCTGGATGCCCGGCGTGCCCTGGAGGATCGCCTCGACCTTGCGGCAGACGGCGTCGGTGCGCTCGAGCGAGGCCGCGTCGGGGAGCTGCACCGAGACGTAGAAGTAGCCCTGGTCGTCGTCGGGCACGAAGCCGCCCGGGAGCTTCTTGCCGAGGACGCCGGCGAGCGCGGAGAACGCGGCGAGCACGACCAGCGCGAGGACGGCCTTGCGTGCGAGGCGCCCGGCGATGCGCGCGTAGCCGTTGGTCGCGCGTTCGAACCAGCGGTTGAAGCCGCCGAAGAGGCGCGCCGCGATCCCTCGACCGCCGGACGCTGCCTTCGGTCGGAGGAGCAGGGCGCAGAGCGCGGGGCTCAGCGTGAGCGCGTTGATCGCGGACAGCAGGACCGACAGCGCGATGGTGAGCGCGAACTGCTGGTAGAGCCTTCCGGTGACGCCGCCGAGGAACGCCACCGGCACGAACACCGACGAGAGGATGAGCGCGATCGCGATCACCGGGCCCGACACCTCGCGCATCGCCTGCACCGTGGCCTCCCGCGGTGAGAGCCCATGCTCGATGTGGTGCTCCACCGCTTCCACGACCACGATCGCGTCGTCGACCACCAACCCGATCGCCAGCACGAAGCCGAACAGCGACAGCGTGTTGATCGAGAAGCCGAGGACCGGGAAGGCGGCGAACGCGCCCACCAGCGCGACCGGCACCGTGAGCAGCGGGATCAGCGTCGCGCGCCAGCTCTGCAAGAAAATGAAGACCACCAGGATCACCAGCCCCACCGACTCGAACAGCGTCTCCACGATCTCGCGGATGCTCTGGCGAACGGCCAGCGTGGTGTCGAGGGAGAAGGTGTAGGCGAGGTCCTTTGGGAAGTCGACGGACAGCTGGTCGAGCACGACGCCGAGCCGCTCCCGCATCTCGAGCGCGTTCGTGCCGGGCGTCTGGTAGACGGCGAGGTGCGCCGCGGGGGCGCCGTTGTAGCGGCCGATCTGGGTGTAGAGCTGCGCGCCGAGCTCGATGCGCGCGACGTCGCGGAGGCGCACGAGCGAGCCGTCGGGGTTGGCGCGTACGACCACCTCGCCGAACTCCTCCGCCGTCGAGAGACGACCCTGCGCGCGCATCGTATACGTGAACTCGGTGCCCTTCGGTGCGGGGTCGGCGCCGAGACGGCCGACCGGGTTGACGTTGTTCTGGCGGGCGAGCGCCAAGCGAAGGTCAGCGACGGTGAGGCCGAGGCGGGCGAGCCGATCGGGATCCACCCACACGCGCATCGCGTACTCGCCGGCGCCGAAGATGTTGACCTGCCCCACGCCCGGGACGCGGAGGAGCGCGTCGCGAACGTTGATGACCGCGTAGTTCGAGAGGAAGTTCGCGTCGTAGGTGTTCTTCGGAGAGTGCAGCGAGACCAGCAACGTGGGCGACGCGAGCACCTTCCGCACCGTCACGCCGGCCGCGCGCACCTCGGCAGGCAGCGTCGCGTTCGCCTGCGCCACGCGGTTCTGGACGATGACGTTGCTGGTCTCACGGTCGGTCCCGACGGCGAAGGTGACGCGAAGGCCGGTCGTGCCGTCGTTGGCGTTGACCGACGTCATGTAGAGCATGTCATCGGAGCCGTTGATCTGTTGCTCGAGCGGGGTCGCGACCGCCTGCTCCACCGTGACCGCGTCGCCGCCGGGGAAGGTGGTCTGCACCAGCACTTCGGGCGGCACGATGTCGGGCAGCTTGGCGATCGGCAACCCGCGCATGGCTGCCGCGCCACCGACGAAGATGATGATCGAAAGGACGATCGCGACGATCGGCCGCCGGACGAAGAACTCGCCCATCACAGCCCGGTGGTCGGTGCGAGCGCGGCGGAGGCGACCCGGGGCGACACCTTCGCTCCGTTCTTCGCCTTCTGCAGGCCCTCGACGATGATGCGCTCACCCGCCGCCAGCCCGTGCTCGATGATCCACTCGGTGCCGACCCGCTCGCCCACCCCCACCACGCGCACCTCGACGACGTCGCCCGGACCAACGACGCTCAGGCGCCACGTCCCCTGCAGCTCCGCCACCGCGCGCTGCGGCACCAGCAGCGCATCTTTCTTCACCTCGCGGACGCCGCGCACCTTGCCGAAGAGCCCCGGGCGGAGGATGCCTTCGGGGTTGGGGAAGATCGCCTGCACCGCGATTGTCCCGGTCGTCGGATCCACCACGCGGTCGATGACCGCGACCTCGCCCTTGTGGGGATGCACGCTCCCGTCGGCGAGGATGAGCTCGAGCCCGCCGAGGTGACGGATCGCGTCGGCGTTCGCGAGGTACTCCTGCTCGCTGACGGCGAAGGTCACGCGGATCGGGTCGATCTGCGAGACCGTCGTCAGGAGCGTCGCCTCCCCCTGGCCGACGAGCGTCCCCACGCGCACCTTGGAGATGCCGACGAGGCCGTCGATGGGCGAGGTGACGCGGCTATAGCCGAGGGTGGTCCCGGCGTGGGCCAGGTCGCCCGCGGCGGAATTGAGGCGGGCCCGTGCCTCCTCGGCGGAGGCCACCGCGTTGTCGAGCTCCTGCTTGGAGACGGCCCCCGCCGCTGCGAGAGGACGCAGCCGATTCACATCGACGAGCGCCTTGGCGAGCGCGGCCCGTGACAGCTCCACGACGCCGCTGGCGCGGCTGGCATCGGCGCGCGGGAGGGCCGGATCGATCGTGAAGAGCAGCTGCCCCTTCTTCACGAAGGCGCCATCGCGCACGTCCTGCGTGTTGATGTAGCCCGGGACGCGGGCGCGGATCTCGGCGTTCACCATCCCATCGAGCGTGCCGATGAGCTCGAGGTGCAGCGGCACGTCGCGCGGCCGCACCTCGGCGACGACCACTTCGGGCGGGGTGGGCGGCGCGGCTGCCTTCGTCGGGGCCGAGCACGCCGAGAGCCCGATCCCGAGGCCAAGCGCGAGCCCGAGCCCGATCGGCGCGAGGTTGCCCATGCGGGCGTAGGCGCGGGGCAGACCTCGTGAAGCGGTGGACGACGAAGTGTCTGAAGCGAACGGCAATCGAGTGCTCCTCGTTCAGTGCGTCAAGCGACCTTGGCCGTCGGAATGTAGGTAGGGGGACCATGACCGTCCATGATATCGTTGGACCGGATTTGTTACCCAGGGAGACATGATGGAACTGCGACACCTGCGCTACTTCGTCGCTGTCGCGGAGGAGGAGCACTTCGGACACGCGGCCGCGCGGCTGCACGTCTCGCCGCCGCCGCTCAGCCGCCAGATCCAGCAGCTGGAGGACGAGGTCGGCACGGCCCTCTTCCAGCGAGTGGGCCGCGGCGTTCGACTCACGGATGCAGGGCGCGCCTATCTCGACCGCGCCCGGGAGATCCTCGCGGACGTCGATGGCGCGACCCAGGCGGCGCTAGCGGCGGCGCGCGGCGAGGAGGGACACCTGCGAATCGGGTTCGCCGAGACGCTCCCGCTCCTCGAGCGCGTGCCCCGCATGGTCAGGCGATTCCGAGCGCGCCACCCGCGCGTCACCGTCGACCTCCTGCCGCTCACCGTGGGTGAGCAGACCGAGGCGCTGCGAGCGCGCCGCATCGACGCCGGCTTCCGCTACTACCGACCGACGGAGGCGGGAATCGGTGCAGATCTGATCATGCGGGATCCGGTCGTGCTGGCGCTGCCTCGCGGCCACGCGCTTGCAAAGCGCCGTACAGTGCGCGTTGCCGCGCTGCGCGACGAGTCATTCGTGTGGTCGCCCAGCCCCAACTACTATGATGAGGTGCGCGCCGCGCTGCTCGCCCACGGCGTCACGCGCCGGGTGACCGAGGTCGCCAGCCCAGTCACCCGACTGAGCCTCGTCGCCGCCGGCGCCCACCTGTCGTGCATCGCCGCCTCCGCGCCCCGCCTGTTCCCGGACCAGATCGTGACGCGCCCCTTCGCCGATCTCCGCGTAGACTTGGAGGCCTACCTCGCCTACCGCGAAGAGGACGCCACCTCGCCCCTCGTGCGCGGCCTCCGCACCCTCGTCGGCCCGGCGCTCGCACCGACGCGCGCTTAACAACAATTGTTTTCCCAAAGCCCATGGGCTCGAGCCGCACGGGATCTCGAGCTCGGGGCAGCATCGCAGTTGTAATCGGTGGAATCGAACAAGCCATGCGGATGACTGGGATGCCCCCACCTCCAGCTTGACGCCCCGAGCGGCGCCGCCGATCCTCTATTGATGTACATCATCGAGGAAACCGTGTTCGTCGATCGGCCCGTGGCGCAGGTCTTCGCGTTCGTCGCGGAGCAGCACAACGCGCCTCGCTGGCAAAAGGGGCTTCACGCGGTGCGAAAAACCTCCGAGGGCCCGGACGGCGTCGGAACGACCCATGAATTCTCTCGCAAGATCGTGGGCGGCACCCTCGTCGCATCCAACGAATACACCGAGTACGAGCCGAACCAGAAGGTTGGGTTCCGGAGCACGTCGGGGCCAATGCAGTTCCGAGCCTGTTATTTGACCGAGCCTGACGGGACGGGCACGAAGCTCACCATGCGATTGGAGATCGCCAAGGCAAAAGGCTTCTTTGGCCTGTTGTTGCCGTTCATCGTCAGGGGCATTCGAAGAGACGCCAAAATCAACTTCGTGGTGCTCAAGAACCTGCTGGAGAAAGAGGCGGGATCGATCTGACTGATCAATCCCACTCCGGCCCACTCCGGCCCACTCCGGCAGCACCATCGACGCGAAGGGTGACTGGGCTGCCTTGCTCACGTCGGCGTGAGGAGGGCCGCACTGGACTGGGTACGGACGTGGTGCCGTTGAAAGTCGGTGGTCTCTAGGAATGAGCGCGCGACCGTGAACAACGCGCGCTGTGGAATCCAGAGGTCTCCGAGGTGCGCCTGCTCCGGGAGAGGCCCGGGCGGACCAAAGTCCTCGTCGCCGAGGCGCGCGGTATAGGAGTCGACGGTCCACATTTGCATCGGATTGGCCAGGAAGTGCTGGCCATTCGGCGTTTGTCCCGTGAGCTGCAGGCGCCCCGCCTGGAGCAGGAATCCCGCGACGCGCGACATCACGCCCAGCGCGGTCTCGCTGCGCCACAGGGCATCCGGCACCAGCGCCGCCAGCTTGTTGACCGCGCGAACCTCGGGCGAGGTGCCCAGCTGAAGACGCCACTCGAACCGTTCCGACGGGACACGCACCTCGAAGCTCGCAGCCCCCGTCCACTGGAGATCGATCGCTCGCTCCTCGGCGCTGTCGAGGGCGCTGCCGAAGTAGCGCGCGCAGCTCCGGAGCGCCGGCGCGTCGGCCCAGAACGTCCACGCCCCGTCGGGAGCCCGGTGCCAGATGCTGGTATAGCCCCGCCCCAGCGACGACGCGGGGAACCGCCTGAGCGCCAGTAGGTGCCCGGATCGGAACGGCGCCGCCATCACCGCAAAGCCGGCGAACCGCTCGCCCTCACCGCTCGGCAGCGACGGCTGCCGCTCGAACGCCTGCACCACTGAACGCGGGTCGCTCATGACGATGCCCTACGGTCCGGGGGCATGCTCGACCTCGGTGCGAGGCGCCGACATTCATTCATGCCATTTGCGATCGGCTCGTGCATTGCCCACCTCCTGCATTCCCAGAAACCAGTGATTGGAATATTGGGAAGATGGATGTCGGGAGCCCGAAGGGAAGTGTTGGAAGTGTTGTCTCGGAGCCGCCGCGAACTTGCAGCACCCTACGGACTGGCACTCTCTCGGCTCTCCTGCCGGCCGCTCGCTCGCCCGCTGCCGCCGCTCAGAACGTGGACGCTCAGATTGTGGACCCGGCACTCGGGCGGCCAATCATGGCGTCAAACCGACGTATGTCCGAATCCTCTCACCTCCCCCCAGCCGTGTCGAGAGAACTGGCGCGCATCGAGTCGCAGATACGCGACCGGCATCGAGTCCGAATGGGGTAGACTCGCTCCGAGGAGAGACGCGCGATGGGAGCGACCGATGGGTCGAGCGAAGCCACTGAATCGGATCCGCAGCATCCCTCGGAATTGGAGGCGGCGGCGTCCGCTGGTCGCTCGGCCACCGGGGCACGCCACAAGCGAGAGGTTGCGCTCGATCGAGCGGGACGTGCGACTTCGGTCCTGACGGCAGTCTTCTCCCTTTGGATCGCGCTGGTGGGAGCCATGCTCGTCGTCGACATTCCATGGACCCTTTGGCAGTTCTCGCCATTGTCGCTGGTCCCTGCTGACCTCGCTTCTGACATCCTCTACTACGTATTCGGCCCACGTTGTGTAGTTCTCGCGACGCTCGCCGCGTTCCTCGCTTACCTCTTCTGGCTTTACCGCGCGTACGTCGTCGGCCTTGATCACCTCGGCGCGTCGCTTCCGTTCACGCCCTCCGTTGCGGTCGATTGGTGCTTCATCCCGGTGATGAACCTCTGGAAGTCCTATCGCGCCGTCCGGGACTTGTACCTATCGAGCAATCCATCGGACCTGCCATTGCCGGTGATCGTCAAGGAGAAGCCAAACGCTGGTTACCGCGATCCGGCCCGTCAGGTGTCCTCGCCCGAGGTCCGACTGCCGCGCGTGCCGCTGTTGCTCTGGTGGATGACGTGGGCCGTGGGATTTGTCGCGAAGCTGACCGTTGACCGCAGCGTTTTCTTCGTCGAACTCGCCGCGAGTGTGTCGCTGTTCCTCGCAGGCATCTTCACCGTTGTCGTGGCCCGCGGCGTTCACGCCTGCCAACGCGAACGAGCACGCCGGATGGACGCGCTCGAGCGCCGATTCTCCCACTGATTCTCCAACTGGCCGCTCATTCATGAAGCGGTGGCTCGGGCAGTGGAAGTCGAGGATTACGCACGAGGACAGGCCGAAGAACATGAACTCGAGCGCCTCCTACTGCGGGCCGAGTGGCACCCGCGCCGGTCGCTTGGTGACGCATGGCCGCCTTGGTCGCCGTGAACTGGGTCCCCGCCGCCCGTCGTCAACCTTCGTCTTGTCTTGCCACATCCCGTAGCGCGCGCGAAAGGTTCCCCAGCAGCCGGCCGAGGTTCGCCATTGTCTCCGCATGGGTGCTGCCCCACGCCCAGAACGAGACCATCAACTGGGAGCCAAGCTGGGCGTCCGGGGCGACGGGCAAGGTCACGTAGCGAACCGGGACGAGCGTGGTGCCGACGACGCCGAATTCGAACAGCTCGTCGGCGGGGGCGAGCGCGTTGTGGAGGGCATTTGTCAGCGCGACGAGGTCGTGCGGCGACACGTTGCGTGCGTAATCGCGAAACAGCACCATGATGCGCCCCGAGCACTCGAGTGCCTTCTGAAACTGGGGATTGTCGTTCGGGCCCGGCGCGGTGAACGCACAATCGTTCGACTCGAGCGGAGACGTCGCGCCGTTGAGCCACTCGAGGAGCCCATAGAACCGCTCCACCGCCGAATAGCGACTCCACGGCAAGAAATCCTCGAGCGACGTTCGAATGAGCGCGGGCGAGGCCTTCATATCGTAGTAGCGAAAATCGGGGTTCGCGGCGGCGTCGGTCCAGGGATGGGAGCGCACCTGGGTCAGCGCGTCACCGTCGTATTCGCAGGTCCTCATCGCGCGAGAGGCTCATCGAGGGCAATGCGCTCCCGGCTCACGATGGACGCGGTATTCATCAGATGCTGTCGCTCAGCGGTCGCGGTGCCATCGGCAGCATCGCGAGCCCCAGGGCCGCCGTGATCGCGCCCAACATCAGCGGTGCCAGGTAGCTGGAGCCCCGACCGGCCGCCACGTCCACGCCCATCACCACGGCCCAAATGAGCACAGCGACGAGCAGGGCGGCGCCCGGACGACGGAGGAGACGACGCAGCATCAGCGAGACCGAGCCGCCCGCGAGCACGCCGCCCCCTGCGCCCGCAAACACGCCGATCGCGAACTGCCCGGAGCGGAGGACCTCCTCGCCGGGGAAGACGGCATGGCCGACGGCAAACCCGGCAAATCGGAGTCCCACGGTCACCGCCACGCCCACGACGCCGCCGAGGAGAATTACGAATGCGGCGCCGGTGCTCACGACGAGAGACTAGCAGACGCGCGGCGGAACCCTCGCTCTATCGACGCAGTCATATCGCCGACATTCGCGCGGTCCGTGATTGACGCCGGTCGGCGGGGTGACCGCTCGATGACTCACGCGTGACGGAACAATGACGCAGCCTGCCCGTGGCTGCTGCACGCTTCTGCCATGCGACGCGCCTTGTACGGGTTGTACACTTACCTCGAGTTCTTCCTGTTGGCCGTGCTGCTGCTCCCCGTCTTTGCCATCGTCGCGCTGGTCAAGCGGAACACCGATCCGACCAATCGCGCGCGCGGCCGCCTGATGCGCTTCTTCGGCCGCCTCACGTCGAGCATCACGCCCAACTGGCGCTTCCGCGTCGAGGGCACGCCACCTTCAGACATCGCCGGGCGCGCCTACGTGGTCGTCTGCAATCACGAGTCGAACGCCGATCCGTTCCTCCTGTCGCACTTGCCGTTCGACATGCGGTTCGTCGCCAAGGACGAGCTGTTCCGCAAGCCGCTCATCGGCTGGCTCCTTTACCTCGGCGGCGACATCCGCCTGCGCCGCGGCGACAAGGACAGCATCATCCAGATGCTCGCGGAGTGCCGGCGCACGCTCGACCACGGCCTGCCCGTCATGCTGTTCCCCGAGGGAACCCGCTCGCGCGACGGCAAGCTGCTGCCGTTCAAGGACGGCGCGTTCCGCCTCGCCATCGAGGCCGGTGTCCCGGTGTTGCCGCTGGTCGTCTCCGGCACGCGCAACTGCATGCCCAAGCACTCCGTCTGGTTCGGCGTCGCGCGCGCGTCCGTACGCATCCTCGCCCCCATCGACACGACCGGCATGACGCTTGCGGACGTGGCAATGCTGCGCGACAAGACGCGCGACGCGATTGCCGCGGCCAGCACGGAAATGGCAAACGCGATCGAGCCCGCCGCCGATCGCGAGGGCGACAGGTTCCCGCTCCTGCAACGCTCCGCGAGGCGGCCGCTGTAACGGCGTGATGTAAATTGAGCAGCCTCGCATCCAGCCCTCGGCTGTATTCGGTTCATACGCGACGAGCCCCGCGAGCGCTCCGGCGGCGGAACGGACCATGTAGATGCGGTGCGCGCCGCCGTCGCGTCGCACGGCGATTTGCCACAGGCCGGCCCACGCCGACAACTGAACATAGAGGCCCCAAAGGATGAATCCGCCGCTGCTCCAAACATTCAGTGCAGACGCGGTGCCGCGAACGAGAGGCAGACACTGGAGGTAGTACCCGCTCGTAATACCGACGTTCAGCAGGACGAAATACGACATTCCCACCGGTCGATGGAGCCGCGGCGCGAAGCTTCGCAGCAGCTGGTGAACAGCGCACAACGCGGCGATGCACAGCGGCAGTCCATGAACCCAGAGGATGAAGGTGCCTGCCTCGCCATGGAGCTGACTCGAGATCGAATCAAAGCACTGATCATCCAGTCGTCCGAGCTTCATTTCCGCGCCGGGGGAAGTACCGTTTGTAAGAAGGAGCAGACGGCACCGCTCCGGCGAAAATAGACAGCATCGCCGGAGCTCACCGCAGCGAACGCCGCTAAGCCGCGTCTCTCGTCACCGCCGGCGCCTCGGCCGGCGCGATCGTGCTCGGCGGTGAGAGCCCGGCCACGACCAGAAGTGTAGCGACGGCGCTGGCGGCCAGCAGCAGCGAGAAGAACAGGTGCCCGGCGTCGACGTAGGGGGCGTGGAAGGTGTCGCGCGCGAGCGTGATCCAACCGACGATGTGGACCACGCGCAGGGCCCACAGCACGGCGCAGAGTGCGACCGTGCCGATGCGTTCCATTGGCCCTTGCCGCGCCGTCACCAGCGCGGCCGGTGCGACGAACGCCAGCAGGAACTTCAGCGCCACGATCGCGCCGCCGGTGAGGTGCTCGGTGCCGGGGTTGCCGAGGTAGGCGACGTCGACCTCGATGCGGCTGAAGCGGAACGCGCCTTCGAAGAGCGCGAAGAGGCCGACGCGCGCGCCGGTGACGAGGAACGCGGCGGCGAGGCGCGACCGCAGGCCCGGGACGCGCAATCCTTCGAGGCGGCCCGCGCGCGCGGCGAACCACACGAAGGCGATCAACCCCGGCATCAGTGGCCCGCGCGACAGGCCGGCGATCACGATCGCGGCGCCCCACCCGAGAAGCGCAGTGCCGCCCGCCGCGCGTCGCAGGTACGATGCGATCGCGAGGCCCGCGATTGAGATCGTGAGCGCGGCATGGAAGACCGTCGGAGGAACGCCCGGGAGGCGCCACAGGACGGCGAGGAGGGCGAGGAACGAGAGCGGCCGGCGCGGGGCCTCGCCGTCGCCGAGCGCGAGCAGGAGCAGGCACGGAGGTCCGAGGTACGCGAGCGGCAACGACGTCACCTGCGGCCAGTCCCCGATGATCAGGCTCGCGCCACCAGCCAGCAGCGCCGCGGTGAGCGCGAGCGCGTCGTCGAAGCCGCCGAGCACGACGGCGGTGAGCCCGGCGACGACGATCGCAGCCGGGATCGCGAGGGCGTCCCCGGCGGCACCGGCGAAGATCAGGCAGAGGAGAGCGATCAATCGGCTGGGCTCGGTCGCGGAGGTTCGCCGCAGGCGGGTCGCGGCAGCCACCGCGACGAGCGCCAGCGCCAGGAGCACCGCCTCCTCTTCGCGCAGGTGCAGCGCTTCGATCGCTCGACCGAACGCCAGCTGCGCGGTCCGGTAGTGGAGGCGCCACAGGCCAAGCGACGTCTCCAGCGCCGCGACCCCGACGAACGCGGCGCCCAGGGGCACGATGGCGATGGGCCCCCAGCTCCGGCGCTCTTCCGCCCGCGGCCACACCGCGCACGTCGCGCCCACCAGCGCCGCGATCGCGGGCCATGGCCGAGCCCCGTCGCCGGCGAGGTTCGTGATCGACGCTGCGACCGCGACCAGCGCGCCCCCGATCTCGCGCGGGTTCAGGATCGGCGACCGATCTCCCGGCGCCAGCCAGCTCCGACGAAGCACGACCGCGAACGCCAGCCAAAGGAGCGCCGCCGCCCAGATCGGCGGCACCAGCCGGCCGCGCGATCGCGTCGCCTCGAGCCACGCCGACATGGCGCGCAGCCCCTCGGCCGTGGCGCCGATCGCCGGCGGCTGCACGCCCCGCTTCGTCGCCCACGCCATCGCATACCGCTGGTGCTGCGACCGGTTCTCCGACAAGAGTCGCGCTCGCTCGTCGCCCGGCACCGCGAGCGCCTCCACCAGCACCCGCCCCTCCGACGGCGCCGGCAGCGGCAACCCGAGGAGCGCCGCGATCGTCGGCGCCACGTCGATCTGCGCCGCGTCGCCGAGCCGCGCGCCTGGGACGATGCCCGGGCCCGCGAAGATGAGCGGCGTCTCGCGCGCTTCGGGCTCGCCGCTGCCGTGGTGCCCGCGCTCGCCGGTACCGTGATCGCTTGTGATGATCACGGTGGTACCGGCACCGGCCGCGGCCACGATCCGCGCGATGTCCTCGTCGGTGCTGGCGAGCTTCTTTCGGAACTCCGCTGTCATCGGCGTGAAGCGGTGGCTGGCGTGATCGACGCCGCCGAGCATCACGATACCCAGCTGCCAGTCGGTGCGCCCCATCAGGCCGACCGCTTTGAGGGTCCAATCCGCGTCATCCCCATAGACGTTATCGAAGTAGTGGCGCGCCCTCGCCGCCGGGTCGACGGCCGTGAGATCGATGTCGATATAAGGCTTGAAAGCGTCGAGGAACGGTGTGTCGCCGACCAGCGCCACGTGCCCGCCCCGTTCGCGAACACGGCGCAGCGGGTTGTCGAAGGTGATCGGCGGCTGCTCGCCGTACCGGAGCAGGTCCGCGAGGCCGGGCTGCGTGCCGGTGCCGAGCGCGCGCACGCCGATGAAGGTCATGGTGATGGCGCCGGTGAACGCGATGCCGGATGCGCCGCGGTGGGCCAGCGCCTCGAGCTTTGGCATCGCGCCCCAGGTGAGCGCGCTGTCGCTGCGCAGTCCATCGATGACGATGAGTACGACCCGCTGGGAGAGCGCGGGCCCGACGGGCGCGGGCGTGGGCGGGACGTCGACGACGTCCGCGCGGAAGTAGCCGTCGAGGACCGAGTGGGAGAGCGAGAGGAGGAGCGTGAGCGAAAGGAACGTGGCGACGACCAGCCGGGCCCCGCTGCCCTGCAAGCGTGACGGTGGAGCCGCCCGCGGTGACGAATCAGCCAAAGCGATCGAAGGCGGGGTTGCTCAGGACTTTGGGCAGGTGGGGCACTTGGTGAGGAAGACGCTGCTGCTGCCGCTGCTGAAGTCGGCACAGGACAGGTCAGCGAGGCAGGACCAGCAGGAGTCGGGGATCGAGGCGTAGAAGGAAGCGGCGCTGGCCGAGACGCTCGATCCGGTGCCGGTGATGCTGGCGTAGCAGCTGTCGGCGCACGACATGCCGACGCTGTTGGAGCTGTTGGAGCTTCCGCAGGAGCAGACCGTTGTGCAGTACCTCTGGATATTGTCCGCCCGCGACCCGCCGCAGCCCGACAGGTGGGTGTAGAACACCGCGAGCGAGGCGACGATGAGGGCAGCGAATGCGACCCGGCTTCCTGTCTTCCCTGTCTTCTGTGACGGCAAGGACCCCTCCTGAGCTGGCACCGACGTTACGCCCCTCCGCCGCCACCCGTCAAGCAATCTGTCGTCTGACAGCCCCTCACTTGCCGAATCGAAAACGCGGATCTTTTCGATCCCTTGGAAGATCGCCGGTTTGAGAATTGGCGACGACTCCACGACGACCATCAAGCTGCGTCTTGCGAGGAACACCTCTCGGAGGACGCCGTGGACCCGGAGAAACGTTACCCGATTCTGTCGCTGCTGCTGTGGTCGTTTCCCGCGAAGCAGCGAAAGACGCTCGCGCTCTTGGCGGCCGCGATCACGGCGACGGGCCAGGCGCGCTCGATGGCCGTGGCGACGACGATGATGCACTGGACCGGCGTGCGACTGAAGAGCGCCTGGCAGCGCTTCTACCGTCTGACGGCAAACGACACGATCGACCACTTGCCGTTGGTGACCCGGCTGGCGGACCGGCTTTGTCGGAGCGCGGATCGGCATCTGCTCATTCCAATCGACTGGACGGAGTGGCACCACGGGTTACGCATGCTCGTGGCCTCCGTTCTCGTCGGAAAGCGCGGCGTGCCGCTGATGGCGCAGGCCTGGTACCAGAAGATCTGGCGCGGCTCGCAGAACACGCGAGAACACGTTCCTGCGCCTCCTGGCCGAGGCGCTCGAATGTCTGTCGAGATGTCCCATCCTTGCTGCTCTTCAAGTCGGCCTCCTTTTAACTTTGCGCGAGGAGCCTGTCGGTCTGCGCGCGCCAACCGCGCTTGGGCGCGGCGCGAAGAGCGCGCAGGCGGGCGAGCTCCTTTGTGTCGGCAAAAACCGCCCAGGACTGTCGCGGCTCATCGAGACGGCGTCCTCTCACCCAGCCGCGCATCAGCCATGTGTACAGCGTCACGGCGGGCATCGACAGTGCGTCGGCGAGGTCCGGGAGGCGCCACTCTTTGCGCTTCAAGGGGACTTGCCTCGACGGGAGTTTTCGTCGCGGCATGGCCTGGCGATCACGCGCGAGAAACTCGGTCACCATTGACGCGTTGAATGTCGGACGACGCTTGGCCGGGCGCTCCGCTGATCGTGCCGCGCGCCTCGAACTGGTCGAAGATGGTTGCGATGGTGGATTGCACCTGCTCATCGGGATCCTTGATCACCTCCCCCGACGGCCGCCGCAAATAGCCCATCGCCACGCGCATCCCCAACTCGCCGCGACGGGCTTTGGCCATCTTGCCCTCGAACATGCGCTGCATGAGTACGCGCAGCTCCGCCTCGGACATGGTGCCTTTGAGCCCCAGCAACAGCCGATCGTTGTAGTGAGACGGGTCGTAGATCCCGTCGAGGTCGCTGATGAAGGTCCCCAAGATCTCGCACACCTCGAGCAGTTGATGCCAGTCGCGGCACGAGCGCGCCAACCGCGACATCTCGACGCCCAAGATGGCGCTCGCCATCGCAGCCGAGCGTCTCCAAATACCAGCTCAGCACCGTGGAGAACGTGCCGTACCACGCGTCCGACGCATCGGTGCGCTCGACGATGAGCGGCAAGAGCTCGGTCGCGGCGAGCTCCGCGGCGTATTCGATCTCAACCGTGCCTCGGGATTGCGGCGAATTGGCCTCCAGCAATTCGCGCGCCAGTCGATCGAAACGCACGGCGAGGTCTTCGAGGAAATCGCGAAGATCCAGCACCGACGCGATCACGCGCTCGATGGTCGGCTCGGGGCACGACCTCTTTTCACGGTCCGGCAGCACCGAGTGCGATTCGCAGCACCAGGTCTGGACCGGTCCGCCGCCGCCGCCCTCCGTCGCTGACCACCACCAGCCGCTCACCGACGGTCCAAAGCGGGCCATCAGCGCACCGTCGATGGCACGCGCCACCCGACCCGATCGATGCGCTTCGCGGCCGCGGCGGCCTGCACGACGGGAGCGACCGTGGCGCGAATCTCGGACGGGATCGGCCGCGGGTGCTGGCGCGGATCGACGTCCTCCCAACGCAGGAAGCGGGACCAGATCATGAACGGATGATCGTACGAGAGCGCCGGCGCGAAGACGATTTCTGATATGTAGGGTGGGCAAAGCTCGACGGACTCATCGACACTCTCATCGACAGAATCAACGATCTGGCTCGCACCGACCGGCCCCGGGGAAGAAGATGCTCTACAAATTGAACCTTGGGATCCTCGTCGCCGTGATCGCATTCGCGGCCCTCGGCTGCGACGGTGGCATCGAGATGGCGGGCGACGGCGCGGTGGCCGACCTGGCGGAACCCGGCGACCTGGCCACCCGGCCCGATATGTTCGTGCCGGGCGACTTTGCCTCGAAGATCGACATGGGGACTCCCTCGCGGATCGATCTGGCAATGCCCGATCTGGCGATGGCCGATTTGCTCGCGCCGCCCGACTTGCTCGCGCCGCCCGATTTGCTCGCGTTGCCCGATTTGGTAGTGCCGCCCGATTTGCTTTCGCCGCCCGATCTGCTCGCGTCACCCGATCTCCTCGCCGCGCCCGATTTGCTCGCGCCGCCCGATTTGGCAATACCCGATTTGGCAATACCCGATTTGGTAATGCCCGATTTGGTAATGCCCGATTTGGTGATGCCCGACTTGGCGATGCCGGATTTGGCGATGCCCGATTTGGCAATGCCGGACTTCGCCGTGCCCGACCTCACAACGCCCGATCTGCTCGCGCCACCAGATCTGGCCTGCCAGGCGGGCCGGAGCGATTGCAATGGCCTCGTCTCCGACGGGTGCGAGGTCGACACGGCGACCGATTCCGCCAACTGCGGCGGCTGTGGCAAATCCTGCGTTGGGACCTGCAAGGCCGGAACGTGCGTTACATGCCGCCTCGGGCTCCCCGGTCCTTCAGCCGTGCCCGCCGGCTCCGCGCCCATTGCCATCGCCGTCGGCGATTTGAATGGCGACGGAATGTTGGACCTCATCGTCGCGAACTCTGGCAGTAGCGACGTCAGCGTGCTCCTCAACCAGGGCGGCGGCGCGTTCGGCGCGCAGGTGAAGTATGCCGCCGGCACCTCGCCCAGCTCCGTCGCAGTCGCCGATTTGAACGGCGATGGAAAACTCGATCTCGCCGTGGCGAATGCCCAGAGCAACAATGTGAGCGTTCTCCTCAACCAGGGCGCGGGCACGTTTGCCGCACAGGTGAGATACGCCTCCGGTTCGGCGCCTCAATCCGTCGCGATTGGCGACTTGAACGGCGATGGAAAACCCGACCTGGCCGTGGCGAACTCCACCAGTAGCGATGTGAGCGTGCTCATCAATCAGGGCAACGGCGCCTTCCTCGCACAGGTCAAGTACTTTGCCGGCTCGGGGCCCAGTGCCATTGCCATCGGCGACTTGAACGCCGACGGGAAACTCGACCTTGCCGTGGCGAACGCAAAGAGCGACAATGTGAGCGTATTCAGCAACAAGGGCGATGGCACCTTCACCGCGCAGGTGACCTACGCGACCTCTTCGCCGGTGTCGCTCGCCATCGGCGATCTCGACAGCGATGGCAAAGCCGATCTCGTGGTGGCGAGCTGGAGTAATGGCGTGAGTATGCTCCGGGGCCAGGGCGCCGGCACCTTCGGCACTTCCGTCCACGTCGCCGGCGGCGCCACGCCGCGCTTCGTCGCACTTGCGGATCTGAACGGCGATGGACAGCTCGACCTGATCGTGGCCGGCGACGACGTCCGGGTTTCCCTCAACCAGGGTGCAGGTACCTTCTACGGTTCGAATACCTACATCGTCGGAACCTCCGCCGCCGTCGCCGTCGGCGATCTGAACGGCGACGGAGCGCCGGACCTGGCGCTGGCAAACGTCACTGGCAACAGCGTGATCGAGCTACTCAACCGGGGTGCCGGCACCTTCGCCGCGCAAGTGACCTACGTCGCCGGCTTTGAACCCAACGCCATTGCCGTTGGCGACCTCGACGGCGACGGAGCTCCCGACGTGGTGGTGGTGAATCGCAACGATGCCGACGTGGGCGTGTACCTCAATCGAGGCACGGGCACCCTGGCCGCGCAAGTCACCTATGCGACCGGATTCCGACCGGTGTCCGTCGCGATTGGCGATCTCGACGGCGACGGAAAGGCAGATTTGGCGGTCGCGAACGCCAGTAGCCACAACGTGGGTGTGCTCCTGAACCAGGGCGCCGGCAAGTTCCTGGCGCAAACTACCTATGACACGGTCGCAGGGCCGGTGTCCGTCGCCATCGCCGACCTCGATGGAGACGGAAGGCTCGACCTGGTCGTGGCGAACTCGTCCGGCAGCAACGTGAGCGTGCTCCTCAACCAGGGCGGCGGGGCGTTCTCGCCAGAAGTGACCTATCCCACCGGATCGGCGCCGACCTCGGTCGCAATCGGCGATCTGAATGGCGACGGAAAGCCCGACCTCGTCGTCGCGAACTCGTCCGGCAACAACATCAGCGTGCTCGTCAACCAGGGTAGTGGCACGTTCGCACCACAAACCACCTATGCAACCGGTTCGGGCCCCCAATTCGTCGCCGTCGGCGATCTGAACGGCGATGGAACACCCGACGTCGCGGTGACGAACTGGAGGGCGAACAACGTTGGCGTGTTCCTGAACCAGGGCGGTGGGTCATTCGCGGCGCAAGTGACCTACGCCGTCGGCTCGGCCCCCCAATCCATCGCTGTTGCCGACCTCGACGGGGATGGGAAGCTCGATCTGGCGGTGGTCAATAGCTTTGACAACACCGTGGGCGTGCTCTTAAACCAGGGCACCGGTACTTTCGCCGCCCAATTGACCTACCCGACCGACCAGAGGCCGATCGCGATCGCCGTCGGCGACCTGAACGGCGACGGCAGATCGGACCTGGCCGTGGCAAACCTCTTTCCCAGCTACAGCCTGTCCGGAGACGACATCAGCGTGCTCCTCAGTCGCTGCTGGTAGGGTGGCGGTGGGGTGGCCGCCAATCCAGGATGGGCCGGTCCAGTGACCGAGCTGCTCTGTTATGATGCAAGCGTGACAATCGCGAGAAGGGGACTGCTCGGTGTGCTGCTCCTCGTCGGTTGCCAGCAATCGACGCCGGTGCGGTCGTGCACGGTGCCGGACACGCCAATTTGCACCGCCGACGGATGGTGCTGGGAGAGCCCGCGACCGATGGGGCAAATCAGCGCGATCGCCCAGGTCACGCCGGACGATGTCTGGATGGGCGGCGGCGGCGGATTGCTGGTGCATGCAGAGTGCGATCGCTGGACATCGGTTTCGAGCGGGCTCTTCGATGAGATCGACACGCTCTTCGCGGCCGCGACCGACGACGAATGGGCGTTCGGTTATGGCGGTGCCGAGGCGCGCATCCGTGGCGGCAAGACCGACGTAATCCAGGAGGGCAGGCAAGCCAGCTCGAAGCACTCGTGGTTGGTCACCGGCACCGCATCCGATGACGTTTGGACCGTCGAAGCGGATTATGGCGGGCAACAGAGCGACGTCGTGCACTGGAATGACAATGCCCTGCCGGACTCCCAGCCGCGCGGCCGATGGTTCACCGGGATCGCCGCCGCCAGCCGCAACGACGTGTGGCTGACCGGCGTGGACGACGGGCCGCAGCGCTTCGACGGTGGGGCATGGAACCTGGTGACGGACAGCGGCTTATCCGAAGATGCCAGAGCGATGACGGTGGCGCCGGGCGGGGCGTGGTTTGTCGATGGACGGGCGGGCAGCTTCAAGCACTGGGATGGCGCCCGGATGAACACCATCGCAACGCCCTACGAGAAGGTTGATGGTTTGTGGGGCGGCGGTCCAGACGACCTCTTCGCACATCATGAGAACGGCATTGTCCACTGGAACGGCAGCGACTGGAGCACTGCCTGGGATGACGCGTCGCACCCCGACCTCTCCACCCGGAGCTGGATCGGTGCGGGCCACTTCGTCGCGACGGACTTCGCCCTCTTTCACTACACGGGTGAGGCGTTCGAGAGGCTCGATCGCGGCGGCCTCGACGGCAATGTCAGCATCTCGGACGTCTACGCGGCGGGCCCGCGCGATCTCTGGGCCACCGGCTCGCCGAAGGTGGGCGACGAAGCTCTCTATCACTACGACGGCGCAAGCTGGTCACGGAGGCGCAGTTTGTCGCGCCACGGCAACTTTACCGGCTTCTCTCCGACGGACATCTGGCTCCCGACCGACGCCGCGCTCCTGCACTGGGACGGCAGTGATTGGCGCGAATTTCCGACGCCGCTCCGACTCGGCCACGACCCCTTTATTCGCCAATCGAATGATATCTATTTTTCGAGCGCCGCCGAAGAGATACCAATGATCCATCATTGGGACGGCGCGCGCTGGACTTCAATCGACACCGCCGGCCTGATTCCATTCACCATTTGGAGCAGTGGACAGGGCGATCTGTGGTTCACCGATCAAGACTCCAAGGTCTATCGCCGCGACGGCGCGGGCCCGTTCCTCAAAGTGCCCGTCGACGATCCGACCGGCGCGTTCGATCGACTCTTCTACGGCGTCGGTCCCGACGACGCGTGGCTCCTCGGCTCCATTCCGACCGGAGACCCGGACGTACTCCCGGTCGATCGCGTCCTTCACTACGAAAATGGCCGTTTTCGGCCTGTCCCCGGGTTCGATCAAATCGGTAACGCCGGCGGTTTCCTGTCGCTGGGCGCGACCGACGTCTGGATCGACGCGTCGAATCACTGGGACGGAAAGAGCCTCTCGAAGGTGCCACTTCCCAACGGATGCAACGGGTGGTCGGCGACTGGCACGCAGCCGAATGACCTCTTCGCGACCGGCTATGGCTGCGTAATTCACTGGGATGGAACCGCGTGGACGCAGGTGTCGGTCGGGATCGGCGGTTTCGTGGGCGGCCCCTGGTCCTTCGACGGTGAAGCGGTGCTGGTGGGCTCGGGCGGCGAGGTCTTGCGACGGCGCAAGGCCCGATGACCCCATCCGCACCCGTGCGGCCGATCCGCTCGCCAAAGCCCAAAGGCCCCGTCCGCGCCGCTCGCTGTACACTTGCGGTCCGGCCGCCTGCCCCCGTTACTCCGTACGGCACCACCGCTCGTGCCTCGTTGTCGCCACATCCGTGAGAGCGCGCTCTGGACGCTCGACGCGGCCATGGTGGGAACGGGCTCTTGACCGGGGAGTAGAAGGTCCCGGAGGAGCCTTCCCATTTCCAACTGCACGAACTGGCCTTGCATGCTTTTCCCTGGAGGTCCCATGCGCGCTCTTTCGATCGTCGGATTGGCTTTCTGGATGTGCGTCGGAGGGTGCGACGCGGAGGACGGACAGCCCACCGGGCCCGACATGGCGGTGCCATCGCACATTGGCGACGCAGGCGGGGCGTGCTGGAATTGGCAGCCGACGCCGGACGGCGGCTTCTGCCTCCCGGCCGATGCCGGCCCCTACCCGGTGACGTGCTTCAACGGGCAGCGCGACGGCGATGAGACCGACGGCGACTGCGGCGGGAGCTGCCCAGGGTGCGCGCCGGGGAAGACGTGCGCCAAGAACGACGACTGCGCGAGCGGACTGTGCCAGGCGAACGCCTGTTTGCCGCCGCCGTGCGCAAACGGAGTGCGTGACGGCGACGAGGCGGATGTGGACTGCGGAGGTAGCTGCGCGGCGCGATGCGCGAATGGGGCGCACTGCGCGGGGCCGGCCGACTGCGTGAGCGGTTTCTGCGTGGCGGGCGCCTGCCCTGCGGCGTTCACGAGGCAGGCGGACGTGACCATCGCGACCCCCCCGACCTCGGTCGGCCTCGTGGATCTCAACGGCGACGGCAAGCTGGACCTCGTCACCGCCAGCGACGCGGGCGACTCGGTGAGCGTGGCGCTCGGCCGGGGCGATGGGACGTTCGGGGCGCCGAGCACGGTGGCGGCTGGGGCTCGACCCGTCGGGCTCGCGCTCGGCGATCTGGATGGCGACGGGCACGCGGACGTGGTGGTCGCGAACGGCGGCTCGTTTGGGACGATGGGCGGCGTGTCGGTGCTGCTGGGCAAGGGAGACGGGACGCTGCGAGCGGCCGCGACGCGCGAAGGCGGCTACGAACCAAAGTACGTCGCGCTCGCCGACGTCGATGGAGACGGGCGCGGGGACGTGGTCGTGCTCACGTGGCTCGGCGGCAAGCTCGGCGTTTTCCGCGGGACCGGGGGCGGCGGGATCGCAAACGTCGTCGAGCAGGACGCAGCGGGGAAGGCTGGTGGCATGGCGATTGGGGATATGAACGGGGACGGGCGACCAGATGTCGCGGTGTCCGGGGGCGATCTTCTCGTGTTCTTGAACAACGGGGCCGGCGCCTTCGCGGCGGCTGAGAGCTATCGGGCGCGCGTGGGTGGCGACGACTCGCCCGTGCTGCTCCGCGACTTCAACGGGGACGGCAAATTGGACACGGTCGTGGGTGCCGGGCTCTATGCCGGGGCCGGCACCATCACGTTCCTGTCCGGCGCGGGGGACGGGCGGTTCGGCAGCGCGGTCACCACGAACGTCGACGGCAGAGACGGCTACGCGCTGGCTGCGGCGGACTTCGACCGCGACGGCGACCTCGATCTGGTCACCGGCGGGATGTCCACCCTCGCCGGGCGGGGCGACGGCACATTCGCGCGCCCGGCGTCGCTGGGCAGCGGGGCGGTCGCGGTCGCGGTGGGCGATCTCGACGGGGACGGGCGGGCGGACATCGTCGGCGCGGCGATGAACGGCGTACGAGTCTGGATGAACCGGTTGCCGTAAACCCGGCGCACCGCGCTCCCAATCACGAACGTGCTAGCGACGTTGGCAAGAAATCAGCTATCCCCAAATCCCCTCGGTGAACGTTCCCCCGCTCACCGCACGATCACCGCACGATCGGGCCCCGACGAGCGAATCACTGGCTTCCAAGCGGCCTGCGAATCGAGGGGTGATAGAGCACTCGCGCGCCCTCGAACAAGTTATTTGCCCGCAATCGCGCGATCGATTCGCGTGCACTCGAACAATCGATTCGCGCGCAATCGGCGGGCGTGATCCGGGCAGAGCAAGTGCAGGCGCACGACCATATGACCCCGACACAAGTTCATCCCATCGTCCTACCCACGCGTCCGTTGGTGCCCCCACCCGTCGCCGAGGGCTCGCTCTTCTTCGTCGGCACCGCCACCACGCTCATTCGGTGGGCCGGCATCACGGTCCTCACCGATCCCAACTTCCTGCACCGCGGCGAGCGCGTCCACCTTGGCTTCGGGCTGCACTCGACGCGACGCACCGAGCCGGCGCTGTCCATCGACGAGCTGCCGCCGATCGATGTGGTGCTGCTCTCGCACATGCACGAGGACCACTTCGATCGGGTGGCGGCGGAGCGCCTCGATCACAGGCTGCCGATCGTCACGACGGCGCACGCGATGGCGGTGCTGCAGCACAAGGGCTTCTCGGAGGCACAGGCGCTGCCGACGTGGCGATCGCTCGACGTGGAGAAGGGCGACGCGCACGTGCGGATCACGTCGCTGCCGGCGCGGCATGGTGGGCGGCTGTCGTCGAAGCTCCTGCCCGAGACGATGGGCAGCCTGCTCGACTTCGAGGCGGGCGGACGGCGGTTTCGCATGTACGTGAGCGGCGACACGCTCGTCTTCGATCAGCTGCGGCAGATTCCGCGGCGCTTCCCGGACATCGACCTCGCGCTGCTACACCTCGGCGGGACGCGGGTCCTCGGCGTGCTGGTGACGATGGACGACGCGCAGGGCGTCGAGGCGCTCGGAATCATCCGGCCGCGTAAGGCAATTCCCATCCACTACGACGACTACGACGTGTTCAAGTCGCCGCTCGACGACTTCAAGCGCGCCGTCGAGCGCGCCGGCCTGGAGGGGCGCGTGCACTACCTCGAGCGCGGAGAGACATATCGCTTCGCGCCGAGCCCGCAGCCCACCGAGCCGGTGCCGCTACCGCTCCATTGACCGCCCGAAACCACGCAAAACGCTCCATTTGACAGCATCGTCGTTGTCGGCCGATCCTCGGGACGTGCGTTGCTCCGGCGGATGCCATCAAACCGAGCCTGAGTTTCCTATCCCCAATGAGATACCTCTACATCTTCGCCATGCTCTCAATCCTGGTCGTACCCGGAGGCTGTTCGGGCGGCATGGACGTTCGAGGCGGCACCGACGCGGGCACGCCACCTGACCTCTCGGGCGGTAGGTGCTTCGACGCTACGTCGAGGTGCGCTAACGACAGCGACTGCCAGGGCGTCGGCACCTGCCAGGAGGGGAGTTGCTGCGAGGGAGAGTTGGACCAGGTGACTTGCGAGTGTCATTGCAACGGAGGACCTCAGTGCCAGCGAGGATTCGCCTGTTGCCAGCAAGTGAACGTTTCCGACAAACCCGACGGATGGGACGTCAAGCAGTGCCGTCCAGAAGACGAGTGCATTCCGTGGTACCCGCCCGGACCTGGACACCCGTGACGATGGGCCTCCGCGACGAGAGCCCACGGGGCGTATTCGCCGGCCGATGGCGAGGCCCCGAAGTGTTTTCCATGGAAAACACTTGGCCGCGGTTCGTCACTGGATTGGAGATCAGGCGCGGAAGGATCCGACAATTCGGTCGGGCGGACCCGACCCGCCAGCGACGGCGAAACTGGCCGCTGGAGCCGGGCGCCGATGAGCACGACGGCGTAGATGCGCCGTCCGTCCTCGAGCGCGTCGACAATCCAGCCCGCGGGTGGTAACGGATACGCATGACGGCCGGGCGTCGAGCGGCGTTGATCGCCTTCACCTTATGCGGCTGTCGGATGAAGGAACCGGCATCACAGGTCCCTTCGCGCCCTCCCGAGCCGTTGTCCGCGATCGATCTGGGATCGATTCCAGATGGTCCCTCGCCCGCCGACATCGCAGCGCAGAGCCCCGATCTGGCGGACGGGTTGCTGGGAGCTCAGGGCAACTGGTCTCCGCTGTTGCGACTGAGATGCGCCCGGCGTGCGGTGGTAGGTAGATTCCGCCTGCAGGGTGAGCTCCGGAATGGCGTGGATATGAACGAGACGATTTCACGGGATCGCCGCCGGGAGCTCCGGTGGCGGCTACCGTGGTCCCCTGCGCGGGCGAATGGGCGGGCGAATCTACCCGACGACGTCTGGGGATGCGTCCCGTACGCTCTCCGAAACGCGACCTTGATCGCGGCTTGCACGCAACGCGGGAATCACAGCGCGGGTGGCGCCGGTTACGTGCGCTCTCTGTTCATACTCCAAAACGGAGGCATGATTGCAGCGGCGGAGGGGTTGCACTTTCAGGGCGTCGTTGGCGTCCATCTCCCTCCGCGCGGAGGAATGGTCGCCTGGGTCGAAGATGCGTGGACCGAGTCGAATGGCGATTCCGACGGGTCGAGGAATGGCTCCTTCGCGCTGGCAGCGGCGGACTTCACACCGGATTGGGTGTTCAACGGCTTGGTCAAGGTCCCCTTCCCGGGGCGCGTGCGCGCCGAATCGGCGGGCCCAGACATCGACTACGTTGGTGCCGATCGGCGGCGCTGGAAGGCTCGACTGGTCGATCACAAGGTGGAGCCCGAAGAAGTGATCATTCGGCCGGGCATCTCGATCTGCTCGGAACCGGGGGCAGCGACCGAGACGGTATCGGCGTTCGTCCGGGTAGACTACGATCCGCCCTTTCCAGTCGTTGCGGAGATTCGGGAGGTCTCAGGTACGCAGTGCATCGCTTCGATTACGAGCCCGATCCCGGGTACCGGGCTCATCAACGCAAAGGCGATCGCCGGAAAATTGGTTGGCACGGCGCTTCAGAATACGGGGCCTTATGAGTTCGACGCCCCGTCGGGCCTTCCGCACCGACCGCTGGTCCAGAAAGAATCAATTGTCTGTGCCGTCTCCGAAACCCCGCTATAGGCCGCGAAATCGGAGCATGACGGAGCGCAAGACAAGAATAGCAGCCCAACCCGAATGAGGACCGGGTAGTTCTCCGAAGTTCTCTGTTGATGCTTTCAAGCTCCCGAGCTCCAAGTCCGAGACCCATGATGGCACCGTCGGGGAGCATATTTGAGGCGCGTATACGGTTGACAGGGCTTCTTGTCTTCGGGCCAAATTGAAAAGAAGTCTCTTATTGAATCGACTGCGAATAGGAAGAACCCCATGCGCCTTCTCGCCGGCGTCGCCCTCACCGCTGCATTCCTTGGCTCCGCCTGCATCGATCGCATGCGCGATGGTTTCGACGGCGGCGGGGATTCCGAAGACCTGTCCTCCAAAGCAGGTCCGAAGCCCGATCTCTCCCGCGCGAGCGATCTGGCGCCGCCCTCGGATCTGGCGGTTCCCGACATGGCAGTACCACGCGACCTTGCGGTGCCGCGCGACCTGGCGGTTCCACCCGACGTGGCGCCTCCGCTCGACCTCACTCCGATCGACCTCGACGGCGGCACGATCGTGTTCCTCTCGAGCGCGCAGAGCAACGGCGCGCTCGGCGGGATCTCGGGCGCCGACGCGATCTGCCAGCGGCTCGCCGGCCAGGCGAACCTGCCCGGCACCTACAAGGCCTGGCTCTCCGACGGCAGCAGCAAACCCTCCACGAGCTTCACTCGCTCCTCCGCGCCGTATCACCTCCTCGACGGCACCGTCGTCGCCACCAGCACCACGCAGCTCTTATCCGGAACCCTCCTGGCCGGCATCCTCGTCGACGAGCACGGACAGCAGCTCCCGGACTCGGAGGTGTGGACCGGCACCAGCACGTCCGGCAGCGGCACCGGGAGCAATTGCTCCAATTGGAGCAGCGGCGCCAATGCCGCCAAGGCCACCGTCGGCCTGGCCAGCGCCACGACGTACAAATGGACCAGCGTCTATCTCCAGTTCTGCGACCGCGGCAACGTGCGTCTCTATTGCTTCCAGCAATGAGGCGCGAATGTGCCTCGCGCGGTAGCGCAGTCGATCGATCATCCCGGGTGGCGTGCTGCACGCGATTGCAATTCGCTAAAGCACCGGGCGGGAGCTGGCGCGGCGTCAGTCGACCGCCGCGGTGACCTTCCTCTCGACGGGCGGCGGATTCGCGAGAGTCCTGGCGGAGTAGTCGAAGAGCGCGTCTCTGCCGGCCGCGAGCCCCTCGGCGACGGGCGCTCCGCGGCCCCCGAAGACGTCGGCGCCGTAGCGTCGATTGCGCCGCCGGAAGGTGCCGAAGAGGCGATCCCAAACGGCGAGGTTCTGTCCGTAGTTCACGTGGAAGTGAACGTGATGATCGTCGTGGAATTGCGTGGGGGCCTGCCACGGCCAGATGGAGTGCAGTCGCACGCCAGAGTGATCGATCGTCGCGAGGTAGTTCGTGTAGAGGAGCACGAAGACCACAGAGGCGGCGTGGACCGGCAGCACGAACAGCGGCAAAAGCGTCAGCATCTGGTAGCTCAGCACTTCGACGGGATGGGTGGCGACCGAGGCGAAGGCGGTGGGGGCGATGTAGCGGTGATGCCAGCGATGAACGTGCCGGAACAGGAACGGGCGGTGGTAGGCGCGATGGGCGAGATAGAGCGCGAGATCGGCAACGAGGAAGTAGATGATCGTGGACGCGAGCAGCCAAAGCCAGCCGTAGCGGGCCACGTCGAAGTAGAGGCGGCTCCAGCCGGCCGTGCGCACGCCGTAGATGAAGATCGCCGAGAGCAGAGAGGAGGTGGTCATGTTCAGCGTGCCGAGGAGGATCTGGCTGCGGAGCAGCTCCCTCGATGGGAATCGGTTGGGCTGGCACTTCCACGCGTCAGGCTCGGCGCGGCGCCGGCGGTAGTAGGCGAAGTGGAAGTACAGCCCTCCGGCGAAGTACAGGCCCAGGGCCACGCCGAGCGAGATCAGCGCGAGTTGGCCGAGGAGCAGCCATTGAATGGCCAGGAATGGACCGGTGCTCTGCATGAAGCCCCCTATGAATCCGAGCGATCGATTGGAACGTTTGATATCGATCAGGCGGCTGACGAATGCCAGCGCCGCGGCCGCCACGCGCCGAGGAGGAAGCCGTAGAGCAGCGTGCCGATCACTCCAAGCGCTCCGACGGCGCCCGCCCACCTCGCGAAGTCCCTGTAGGGACGTCCGCAGAGCGTGTACCAGCGGTCTCCGTCAGTCGGAAGGGACGGCCTGCAGTCGAACGAGAAGTCCTCGTCGAACGAATTGGCGCAGAGAAATTGGCGTCGGACGCGCCCGCCAATGTCGACGGCCTCGACGTCGCAGGGGCCGTAGGTCTGGTGGACGCTCGTGCTGCGGTGCATGCTCGGGTCGAAGGCGACGACGATCGCGAGCAGCGTCGCGAAGTAGCCGGCGAGGACGGCCGCGAGCCGGCGATCGGACGCGCGCGGCGTGACGGGGCTCGAGCGGCGCAGGCCGGAAAACGCGAGGAGAAACAGGACGCCCACGATCGCCACGAGCCCGCGCGGGCCCGGCACGCCCTTGTCGAGCACTTGCAGCGGAATCATCGAGAGCATCATCAGCGGCGTGCAGAGCGCCATCGCCGCGAGGACGCCGAGCCCGAAGCTGCGGCGTGACACCGCCGGATCGCGATCGACGACGCGCCCGAGGATCGCGGCGAACCCGACCACGAAGGTGATCACCCACAGGGAGCTGCCGACGGGCACGCCGAGCAGGCGATTGGCGATCGCGGGATCCGTGTCGTGCCACGTCCACCAGAGGAACTTCGCGCCGACGATATCGAATGGCGCGTAGAAGACGATCGCGGCGAGGGCGCTCGTCGCGGCGCGCGCGACCGGCGGCAGACCGAGGCGCCACGTCGCGACGGTCGGGAAGTACATGAAGGAGACGTAGACGCAGGGGATGTAGAGCGGCAGGCGCGCGGTGAGCATGACGGTGGCCTGCGCGTGCCAGAAGTTGTCGACCAGCGGCAGCGCCATGAAGAAGAGGTCGTTGGCGGTCCCCGCGAGGAGCGCCGCGAGCCAGACCAGCAGGTGACGGCGTCGCTCGTCGATGGCGCCGGCGGTGCCAGCGCGGGGTTGCGAGAGAGCGTGCAGGAGCGCCGCCAGCGCGCAGGCGATGAAGAGGAACTCGCCGACGACGAACGACGGCTGCTCCGCCCACTTCGCGGCAGGGCTGGTGAAGACGTGCCACGGCACGGGCGGCGGCGGTGCAGGCGACAGTGCAGCGAGCGATACCGACATGCGTGGAACCCCGGGAACAGGAAGTAACTGGTTGATCATATAAATTGCTGCGAGCGCGTCAACCGCTCCCCGTGCGCTCGCTCGCAAAGCGCTCGTCCTATCGTCGCTCGCCGCCACGCGGATGGCGCGGCGGATGGCGCCAACGGCGTATACTCAGTCGCTCATGCGCTCCACGAAGAAGGCCGCCCGAGCTCCGCGCCGAGGCATCGGTCGACCCCGCGGCTCGAACGGCGAGGCCACGAGGGCGCGCATCCTCGATGCAGCCCGGGCGTGCTTCGCGCGAACCGGCTTCGAGGCCACGACCAACCGCGAGATCGCAGATCGCGCTGGCCTCACCGCCGCCGCGCTCTACCAGTACTATGATTCCAAGCTCGCCCTCTACATGGCGACGGTGCAGCACGCCCAGCGCTCGCTCGCGCCGCGCTACGCAGACGTCGTCTCGCGCTCCCCATCGCTGCGGGTCGCACTCAGCGCGCTGCTCGTAGACTCCGTGGCGATCGCCGAGCAGGATCCCTCGCTGACGGCCTTCCTCTCCGCGCTTCCCGTCGAGATGAGCCGGCACCCGGAGATCGCGAGCGCGATGGCCGGCGAGCCGAGCGAGGTCGTCGGCGTGTTCCTCGAAGCGCTCGAACGCGGCGTGCGCGCCGGTGAGCTCGCGCCCGGCGTGCGGCCCGAGCACCTCCTGTCGATGTTCATCGCGTGCAGCATGGGGCTGTCGCTCTACGCCGCCGCCGTGGATCCCACCGAGCTCGCAGGAGCGGCCGGAACCTTCGCCGCGCTCATCGAAGGAAAAGTCTTCGCGGTCACGAAGCGCGCTTCGAAGAAGAGCCCTCGGCGCCGCGTTCGCCGCTGACCTTATTCGCACACGACTTCTTCTCCAGCGTGCTGAGCTGAAATGACTCAGAGCCTGTGAGTGAATCCCGGACCGAGCCCGAACGCCGAGGCGGCGTTCAGCGCTAGGCGCCGAGGAGGGAGGATGCCGGGGCATCTGACCGACGAGCAACGACGCGATGGACGTCGGATCGGCGTTCCGGCGACGGGAGTGGATTCGCTCACAGGCTCTCAGTTCCTCTCCAGGAACTGACCGGGCTGTTCCCCCGATCGCCGGTGTGAGCTCGCGCGGGGCGTTGCCGCGGCGGGGGGACCACCGTGACCTCCGGTCGCTGGGCGTGGCTATCGTCGCCGCGGCAAGTCTCCGATGTTCGCCTGGCTCCGCCCGCTCCGACGAACGTCTTCTCCTGCACCGCCGCGGTTGTCGTTGCCTGATCATCGCGGCAATCACGGACACCGGGGTAGCCGGCAAGGTCCTGGTGCATGTCGGGCTGGCGGCTTCTCCACCTCGATCCTGCCGACGCGAGCGCCACCGTCGCCGGCCCGGCTCAAACTCGGTCCGCCGGCTTCGCCCCTTCGTCGATCCACCCTGCACAGTCGAGTACGCGCATCGCAGCGGAGTGAGGTTTTCGACTTGGTGCGGATTTGTTAAAGCGCGGATAAGCGATCTTTATCGGTCGATGTTTGTTGCTTTCACGAACCTATCGCATGCATGGTGGCTCGTCCGCTTTCAGAGGCGATGTACAAGAGGAGGTCTTCCGTGTCGAAGCAACTTTGTTTCGCCCTGTTGATGCTGGGCGGTATGGCCGTCGCACGCTCAGCGTCGGCTCAGAACACGCCGAAATGCAATGATTCGACGTCCTGTCAAGCCCTCTTCAGTGGTCCCGGATGCAATCCACCAGCGACGCTCGCCTCCGGGCCTCAACCCGGAGATTCATTCACATATGATCAGGTGATTACGCTCACGGGACAACCCGAGTCGGTGATACTCCCGATTATCGAGTGCCTCTCCGGCTATTCACTGAGCACCGATGTCTGCCTCACGTACGACGCATTTGTGCTCGACATGCAGGCCGGTGATCCGTGCCACGTTGCGGCGTCACCGCAGAGCAGTGCCTGTTCCGACGGAACCTGTGGCAGCGGCGAGAACTACAATAATTGTCCCGCCGACTGCCAAGGCTACTGCGGAGACGGCACCTGTGACCCGACCGAAACCAGCTGCAGCTGTCCATCCGAGTGCGGCGGCTACATTGAAACGGTCATCCCGCTGCTTCCGGGATACGCTGCCGGCCCCTCGCGCCAAATGAAGTGTGACTCGAGCGCGTGTTACTACGTGGCCGCCTCAACCGGGGGGACGGCCGGGATCAATCGCGTCGATTTTGCTAGCGGCGCCGTCTCTACGTTCGTCGCCTCTGGATTGTACCCGTTTGCCCACCTGACGCTCACGGACAACTCGGTTTGCTGGTTCGGCGGCCCCGGCATCCGGTGCGCCACCAAGGCTGCCGGCTTGGGCAGTACAATCACGTTCGGCAATAGCAGTCCTGGTCTCGAAAATGGCCTCATGAGCGATGGCAGTCTGCTCTACTATGCGATGGGCAACTCCATCTACGCGGTCTCGCCCACCGACGGCGCCACGCCGTATCTCGTCAAGGACGGCCTTTCAGGCCCGGCCGATCTCGTCTATGCGTTGTCCAGTACGCCGGGTGATCCCGATCGGTCCTGGCTCTACTTCACGCAGGGATCTCCGGCCAATCGGATCAGTCGTGTACCCACCGCCGGCGGCGACCCCCAGGATCTCATCACCGACTCGATCAGCCAGTTCGACACCAACGGCGCAGCACTCTGCTGGACCGTCGGATTCGCCCACTCGGTGAGCTGTGGCACGATCGATCCAGTCTCGGCGACCGTCGCTTCGATCCATGGCGTCATGGATGACCAAGCTCCGAGCAAGCTGACCGTCTTTGGGCCGTACGTTTATACCCAAGGAGGGAACGCTACAACAACAACCGTTGTGATGGCACCGACGGCAGGTACCACAGGTACCACCCTCGTGGCGCTCTTCCGGAACTCCGTGGATGGCGCAATGAAGATCAACGTCTTCGATCCGTTCACGTACTTCACGGACAGTCTGTCGCTCTACCGTGTCATCGACCCGGGCCATCGGCTGGCGCAAGGTCCACAGGTTCAGGTGACCGCGCCGACGACCGCGGGCAATTTCCTACCGGGTCAGTCCCTCTGGCTCCCATTCTATCTCGGCCTGGACGCGACGCAGCAATCGACGCCGGTGCAGTTCACGGTGACGGATGCGGCCGGCAACGCGCCATCGGCCTGGCCTTATCTGAGCTCGGGCGTAACTACGTCGGTGCCGACGTTGGCGGCTGCACCGCCGGTTGCGCCCAAGGATCCGAATGAGTTGGACTTCAACTATCTGACTCGGCTCCAGAACAGCGACAATACCAGCCTGACGTTCAGCTGGGCGTGGGACTGGAATGACGGGTACTGCTCGAGCGCCCCGCATACTGGAAGCGTGAGCGGCACTGAGGTCCTGCCCATTCTGCAGACGTTCCTCGGCGGCACGGCGACTGCCGCCGTCGGTGATGTGATTACATACTACCTCCAAGTTTATAACATTGGTCACGCCATCGCGACCGGCGCCGTGATCGACGTGGTCCTTCCAGATGGCACGAAACAAGCCCTCTCGCTGCCCGTGCTCGTCCCGGGCGACTCCTATTTGACGTCCTACACCTACACTGTGCCTGCGGGCGACGGCTCGCTGTTGATCAAGGCCCATTCCAGCACCCGGTGGTCTGATGAAAATCAGACCTTCTACGGACCGGTCATCATCACGAGTGAAACGTCCGTCGCTCCTTGCACGAGCACCCAGTGTCAGGCGCGGCCCTGCACTGCCGGCTGGCTTTGCTCGACTGTGACCAACTGCGTGGACGGTCTCTGCGTGCCGAACGTTGGCTGCGAGAAGGACTCCGAGTGCGCGAGCGGATCGGCGTGCGTGGACAACGTTTGCAATCCGGCGCCCTCGCTCGCAAGTTGTGACGGGTTCAATGTTTCAGCGGCGCCGGCCGGTGCGGTGTTGACGAACCCGGGCATAAGGCATCTGTACTGGGGCAGCTACTGGAGCAGCGCCCAAGGCGTCCTCGACTTCGGCGCACAGGACCGTGCTTGGAAGTTCATCTCGAGTTCGCCGGAGTTCTACCAGCCGCTACACCAATACTCGCTCTCGGGGCAACAAATCGGCACGGGTTATTGGCTCGGCAGCGCAGGCGGAATCGGTAACAATCGCAGCGCGCTCAATCCCAGAGTGAGAGGCAGGTTGACCGACTCACAAATCAAGACCGAGCTGCAGGCGGAGGCGCAGGCGAAGGGCTGGAACACCAGCACCGCGGAGAGCATCTATGTCATCTACCTGCCGCCGGGCGTGCAGGCTGCGGCAAACTACGGCGCGAGCTGCGATGCCACCACACCGTGCACGACTGGTACTTGTGACAGTCAGGCGGACGAGTGCCTCCTGACGAACGGCTACCATGGGTCCGCTGTGGACGCGAACGGCCATCCCTATCGCTACGTGGTCGTCCAGTTCTCCCCCAACACGGATGGCAGCCTGGACTCACAAGCCGCGAACCTCACCGAGTCCAGGGAAGTCGACGATGCGATCACCGATCCGGATGGCACGACGGGCTGGTCAGGCACTGCGAGTGGCGCGCGCGCGGAGGTCGATGATTCCTGTGTTGGGCACTCGGCGTTCAACGATGCCACCGGAACTCCGCCTGGACCCTACCTGATATCCCGGGTTTGGTCTCAGGTCGACTGCGCGTGTATATCGAAGAAATCTCCGCAAGCGCCGCCGCCATCGGTTCAGGTCTCGCGGACGCAGCCGGGGCCATCTTTGGTCGTTCTCACTGGAACCAACACGGCGATCCTCTATGGTTCCTTCGACCTCCAGACCGGGGCGGTCCTGACGGTCGTCGACCCACCGTCGTTGACCGCGGTCGTCGGAGCCCACTTGTCCGGGCTTCAGCCTCCGGACGGCGGATCCTTTCCCACGACCGGTGTCGAACTGACGCTGAGCGGCCCTGCAACTGAAATCGCATCGGCCTTCGACAGCTCCGATATCGCCGCTGCCCAAGTCGGCTCGACGTGGCTCCTGCTCAATCCCGGTTTCCCCTCGATTTCGTCAACCCCGTCCTGGCCGGCCGATGTCGATCCGGAGAATGCAGCAGCGGTCTACGCACAGCGGAATCCGCAATGCTCCAGCGTGTCGTGCCTGCACGGTTCCGTTCCGGCAGCCGCCGGTTCCCCGGCCGCGGGCGATCCAAACTGGAACTTCTCGGTCTACGGGCTCGGAAACAACTGCGTAATGGTCAGCGCATGTCGGGATTCCTGTGAGCCGGGAGCAGACTACCAGATGGTCACCTGTTTTACAGGTGATCTCTTGGCCAGTTCCCCAACGGTGACAGGGGACGTCTCCTATTCGCGCCCCTCGGCCCAAGGGGTTCCGCGATTTCCGACCACATCGATCAGCGCCACCTTCAATCTGAGCCAGAGTGCGGGGAGTGTGATCGCGCGAGGAGCGAGCGGCGGTGTGGTAACAGCCTCGTGGACGGTCGCGAACCGCGCACCTGTTGAAAGCTCGATAAGTGCAACCGGTAATGCTGCAACGGTGGACGGTTCGAGGATCACCGAGTTTGACGTCTGGATGACTCGGCAGATGTTGACAGTGCTGAACACCACAGACGTGAGCTTGGTCTACAATACGAAGCTAGCCAACTGTATGTTTCTCGCTGGGTATCTCGCGGCCGCAACCGGCCTTGTCTACGTCGCTGGTGCTCAAGTCTACGCGGCTCAGACCATCATATGGCCGGCCATTGTTCCACCCGTGATTTCAACGACTTCAAAGCTCCTTCTGGGTTTCTCACTACTTAACATGGCAGTCTATGCGACGAACCTTACGTACAGCTGCCTCGGCGGCTACTGCGACGATGGAAAGTTTAGGGATCTGGATGAACATTGCTGTGGCCTGCCTGGTCAGACGCAGGTTACAGAGGGTGACTGCGCCTGTAGTAGCGGCGGCGGAAATAGTGGCGGGAAAAATTGGTGCCCGCCTACGCCGGCGAACTGCGACGCCTGCTTTCCCGAATTTGGTTGTTGCCCGGCAGGTAACACGGGTGCCCTTAAATGCTGCGATCCTTCAACAGCAATTTGGGGCTGTTACACCGCCTGCGGGGGCTTCTGGTGGGCGGCGCCGCAGTAGAACGTACGGGCAACGACACGCGGCCTGAGAGCGCTGACGCAATGGTGCCCGAATTGGTGAAATTTGGCGACCGGCGTGATACCTTCTTAGCCCGGTACGCTCATGCTCATCGCTCCTCCTACCTCTCCCGCTGCTGCTCGACGCTACGACTTCGTGGCTCTCGTGGCCTCGGAGGCAGCGGCCAGGCTGCCTGATGCCCATCGGTCGATGGGTAAGGGCTTGGGATTGTTGAATCCGGTGAACTCCCACATCGTGAGGATCATTGACGTGGCGGCGTGCTGCTATTGTCACTCGGAACAGGCTCCTGTGGAGGACGCCGGCCACGGGTTTTTTTCGTGTCCGGTATGCCGCTGTCCCTGCCTGCCGCCCGGCATCGCTGTCGCCGATTCGGCGACAGAACGAGCAATCGCGTCGCTGTTGCTCCAAGCCAGATGGACACTTTCGAAAAACAAATGGCGGGTGCCGCTCACCGTCGCGATTGCAGTTGTGCTACCCGCCACCCTGCTCGTTGAATTTTTTACAGAGGGTAGCTTGAGCATGTCCCGGCTTCTTGTCGGAGCGCTGATCATGCAGGCGGTTTGGCATCTCCGTAATTTCAGGCGCGAATCCCGCGTCGCCCTCGGCAATATTGGTGAGGCGTACGCGCTAGCCGGAATCGACATTAGCGCGTTTTCCTGGGCGAGGAATTTGACGAACAATGCGGGCGCAGCTCGGCCCAAAGTATCAAGTGCCGCGCCGGACCCAGCCCGGCTCAGTGGAGTCGCCGAGGAGGACGGTGCCGACGGTGACGCCGATAGCGCAGAGTTGGCCGATTTCGACCGTCGCCTTGCAGAAGCACAGCAAAAGAGCAAAGAAAAGCCGGAAGCCGAGTAGGCACACTCCTGCCAGCCGTGGTGTTGCGGATTGCAACCGTCTGAGGAAGTTCAATGTTGGTCATGAGCGAGGCGCGGCGCGTCCCTGTCCGTAATGCCCTCGCTGGCTCGCGTGAGAGCAACGCGTTGGCCGCCTTGGCTTCCCGATGTGAACGATGAAAACGCCAAGTTGGTTCGTGACTGTAGTCACCTTGATGGGTTGTGGCGACCACCATGATCCCGCGGGGCTCGGTGGGTCGAGATCCGCCGCTCGCGATGCCCATCCGTCCGGCAGTTTACGCCAAGGCATCCCAGTATTTGGAGCACCTCAGTCCACACCGAAGATCTCCGATACGCTCCGCGAGATTGCCCTTCGTTTCTATCAGGATCATTTCGACGAGTTCGACCAGCTCGTCATGTGGTCCGATCCGCAATTCTTCTATCCCTCGACGTTCTACCTCCCCATCAAGAGCGACACGCCCGGGCTCGGAAGCCCGCCGCTCGACGAGTCGGACAAGGTGGGGGTAAAAAACCTCCGGGGCATCGTGTTCATGGGGAACGGATGGGAAAAACCGGTGGAGCGCCCCGACGGCCCCGAGTCGGCGCTCGGGGTACTCGCGCAGGAGTCGGCCCACGGCTGGGCGGTTCATTTTCACTACAAACCGGAGGAGGCCGCCGGACGGCTGGCACCTCTCATTGGGCGGGAGCACGCACACTGGTCCTTCTTCGTGGACACAGGCGGTTCTCCGCTTGGCGGTAATACATGGCGGAGCCTCGGCGGAGGGTCGTTCGTGGCGGATCCTCCGGCGGGGATTCGGTCTTTCCAGCACATTGGGATCCTAAGCTTAGAATTCCACGTGGACAAGTTGT
>JADMIO011251658.1_pt1 | contig 47257 bp, 38 predicted proteins | sample 8958161 | NCBI WGS metagenome assembly JADMIO01 (sample SAMN16585339, study PRJNA669376) | soil metagenome | isolation source: Crop rotation soil | place: USA: Cullars Rotation, Alabama | collected 2011
CGCGACAGCTTGGGCGTGTGGTCGCGCACCAGGGCGCGATAGCGCGCGGCGGTCGCGGGGGTGAGGCGGGTATAGGGGCCGGCGATGCTGAGCGCCGCGATCACCTGGCCCGAGTGGTCGCGCACCGGCCCCGCGAAGGAGAACGCGCCGGCGTCGAGATCGCCGCGGCTCTCGTTGGCGCCGGTCTTGCGGATCTTCTCGAGCGCGCGCAGCAGCGCCTGCGGATCGACGTCGGAGGCCGGCGTGAAGGCGGTGAGCGGCCCGGCGAGCACCGCCTGCAGCACGTGCGGCGGGGCATGGGCGAGCAGCAGCTTGGGCCCGCCGCCGACATGCAGCGGCACCGAGCGGCCGACATCGGCGTAGAGCCGCAGCGGCTGCGGCGACTGCCGCGCCGAGACGCAGACGCCGCGCAGGCCGTCACGCACCGTCAGGTAGATGTTCTCGCGGGTCTCCTGGACGAGCACGTCCATGTGCGGCTGGGCGAGGCGGATCAGGTCGGTCTGGCGGCGCGTCAGCTCGCCGAGGAACAGCGGCCGGAAGCCGAGCGCGTAGCTGCGCGTCACTGGATCCTTGCGCACATAGCCGCGCTTCTCGAGCGTGAACAGCAGGCGGAACACCAGGCTCTTGGTGTTGCCGGTGAGCTGCGCGATGCGGGTGACGCCGACATTGGGGTGCTCGGCGAGCACCTCGAGCAAGGTGAGGGCGCGGTCGACGACCGAGACCGTATAGGCCTGCGCGCGCGCGGGCGATGTCGCGGCCGCGGCGGCAGTGATTGCGGATGGCGCCGGCGCGAGCGCGACTGCGGCGGAAGCGGGCAGCGGCGCCGGCCGCGGGCCGCGCAGAGCGAGCGGCGGGGAGATCGAGGCGAGGGCGCGTTTCATGGCTTTTATCTCGCTGTTCTCGCGGGGTCAGATCAAATGGCAGGCGGCGCGGTGCCCCGGCGCGATCACGCGCAGGGCGGGCGTCTCCGCGGCGCAGCGCGCGAAGGCGTAGGGGCAGCGGTCGCGGAAGCGGCAGCCCGAAGGCGGGTCGCGCGCATCGGGCACCGAGCCGTGGATCGGCAGCGGATCGTGCGACTGGTCGACATGCGGCACCGGCACCGCCTGGACCAGCGCCTTGGTGTAGGGATGCTGCGGCCCGCGCACCACCGCGGCGGTCGGGCCGTCTTCGACCACGACGCCGAGATACATGACCAGCGTGCGCGCGCAGACATAGCGCACCAGCGCCAGGTCGTGCGAGATGTAGACCGCGGCCAGGCCCATCGTGTCGCGCACCTCGCGCATCACGTTGAGCACGCCGGCGCGCACGCTGACATCGAGCATCGAGACCGGCTCGTCGGCGACCAGGAACTCGGGCTCGAGCACCAGGGCGCGCGCCAGCACGATGCGCTGCAGCTGGCCGCCCGAGAGCTGGTGCGGGTAGAGCTCCTCGTAGCGCGACAGGTCGGGCAGATGCACGCGCGCCAGCGCGCGCGCGATGCGCGGCCCGTGCTCCGCCGGGTCGATGCCGGCATTGCCCAGCGGCTCGGCGAGCGCGCGCGCGACGGTGAAGCGCGGGTTGAGCGCGTCGAACGGGTTCTGGAACACGAGCTGGGCGCGGCGGCGGAACTTGCGCAGCGCCGGGCCGCGCAGCGTCGCGACGTCCTCGCCGCCGAAGGTGATGCGGCCGGCGGTCGGCGTGTCGAGCTTGAGCAGCAGCCGGCCGGTCGTGGTCTTGCCGCAGCCGGATTCTCCGAGCAGGCCGACGGTCTCGCCGCGCGCGATCGCGAAGTCGACGCCGTCGACCGCGTGCACGACCGGGCGGCGGCCCGCCAGCACGTCGCCGATGCCGCGGCTGACGGGGTAATGCTTGGCGAGGCCGACGACGTCTACGAGTGCAGCCATGTCGCGGGTTCCCGCGCGCGCACGCGCAGCGCCTGGGCTTCGGCGGCGCGCCAGCACGCCGCAAAATGGTCGTCGATGCCGCCCTGCGCGGCTTCGCCGCCGGCGTTGGTGAACGGCGCGGCGGCGGCGTGGCAGCGGTCGAGCGCGAAGGGGCAGCGCGGCGCGAAGCGGCAGCCGGGGGGCGGCTCGAACAGGTCGGGCGGGCTGCCGTCGATAGGAACGAGCAGGTCACCGGCGCGCTGCAGGTCGGGAAAGGCGTTGGTCAGGCCCATCGTGTAGGGATGGTGCGGCCGGCTCAGCACGGCGTCGGTCGGTCCGCTCTCGGCGACCTGGCCCGCGTACATCACCACGACCTGGTCGCAGACATAGGCGACGACGCTGATGTCGTGCGTCACCAGGATGACCGAGAGCCCGAGCCGCCGCTGCAGCGAGCGGATGGTGTCGAGGATCTGGCGCTGCACGATCACGTCGAGCGCCGTCACCGGCTCGTCGGCGATGATCAGCTTGGGATCGAGCGCCAGGGCCAGCGCGATCGCCGCGCGCTGCCGCATGCCGCCGGAGAACTGGTGGGGATAGTCCGAGAGCCGCTGCGGGTTCAGCCCCACCATCTCGAACAGCTCGACCGAGCGCGTGCGCGCGCGGGCGCGATCGAAGCCGCCGCGCACGGTCAGAACCTCCTGGAGCTGCGTGCCGACCCGGTAGACCGGGTCGAGCGAGTTCATCGCGCTCTGCGGGATGAAGGCGATCTCGCGCCAGCGCAGGTCGGTGTAGGCGCGGGAATCGAGGCCGACGAGGTTGCGGCCGCGGAAGGTTATCGCGCCGCCGGCGATGGTGGCGTTGCGCGGCAGCACGCCGGTGATGGCGCGCGCCACCGTGGTCTTGCCGCAGCCCGATTCGCCGACCAGGCCGACCACCGCGCCCTCGGGCACTTCGAACGAGGCGCCGTCGACCGCGCGGTTGATGCCCCGCGTGCTGCGGTAGCGGATGGCGAGGTTGTCGATCGCGAGGATCGCCATCAGTCCCTCAGCTTCGGGAACAGCACTTCCTCGTAGCCGCGCGAGAGGAAGAAGCCGGAGACGACGACGAGGATGATGCAGATGCCCGGGGGGATGAACCAGTTGTATGCCCCGCGCGACAGGGCCTGCGAGGTGAAGGCGTCCTGCAGCATGTAGCCCCAGGAGACGACGGTGGCGTCGCCGAAGCCGAGGAAGCTCACGCTCGCCTCGGTGAGGATCGCCCAGCCGATCGCGATCGAGCCGTAGAGGAAGGAGAGCGGCAGGATGTTGGGCGCCACGTGCACGAACAGGATGCGCGCGTCCGAGGCGCCGGTGACGCGCGCCGCCTCGACATAGCTGCGCTCGCGCACCGTCAGCACCTGGCTGCGGATGACGCGCGCGGTGTTGGGCCACAGCAGGATCGCGACCGCGAGCACGACGTTGCCGAGATTCGGGCGCAGGAAGGCGGTGAGCACGATCACGAAGGGCAGGAAGGGGATCGACAGCGCCACGTCGGCGAGGCGCATCAGCAGCGAGTCGATCCAGCCGCCGAAATAGCCCGCGACGAGGCCGACCAGGGTGCCGATCAGCGCCACCGCGATCGCGGCGCTCAGGCCGACCGAGAGGGCGGCGCGCGTGCCGTAGACCAGCTGCGAGAAGATGTCGCGGCCGAGATTGGTGGTGCCGAGCAGATGCGTGGCGCTCGGCGGCAGGCTGCGCGCCACCCGGCCGTTGGCCTGGAACAGGATCTCCAGCGGGTCGTGGGTCGCGATCTGGTCGGCGAAGATCGCCACCGCGGCGAACGAAAGGTAGATCGCGAGCCCGACCAGCGCGAACGGGTCGCGGCCGGGCAGGGCCGCGAGCCGCGCGACCTGCCGGGCGACGCGGCGGCCGCGCGACAGCGGCCGCGCGGCGAGGACGGGCTCAACTGACGCGGGCATGCGACACGCGCGGGTCGAGCACCGAGTAGAGCAGCTCGGCGACGAGGTTGGCGGCGATGAGCACGATGGTGATCAGCAGGAAGGCGCCCTGGGCCAGCGGGTAGTCGCTGTTCGACACCGCGCTCACCAGCATGCGGCCGAGGCCGGGCCAGCTGAACACAGTCTCGACCACGACGTTGCCGCCGACGATCTGGCCGAACGAGATCGCGAAGGCGGTGACCACCGGCAGCAGCGCGTTGCGCGCGGCGTGGCGGATGACGATGCGCCATTCCGACAGGCCCTTCATCCGCGCCATGGTGACGAAGTCCTCGTGCATGACCTCGAGCATCGTCGAGCGCATGAGGAGCAGCGGCAGCCCCTGGAGGTAGAGCGCCAGCGTCAGCGCGGGCAGCGCCAGATGCGAGACGAAATCGTAGGAGAGGAAGCGCTGGAGCTCGCTCGGGAAGAACGCGCCGGGGCTGTTGGCGCCGCCCGACGGGAACCAGCCGAGCGTGAACGCGAACACCGCGAGCAGCACCATCCCGACCCAGAACTCGGGCGCCGCGCGCGTGCCGAGCACGAGCGGGATGGCGATGCCCTCGATCACGCTGCCGCGCTTCCAGGCGAGGAAGGCGCCGGCGATGACGCCGAAGATGTAGGCGACGACCAGGCCGGTGAGGGTGAGGACGATCGTGTTGGGGAACACGCTCATCACGATGTCCCACACCGGCTGGCGCTGGTGGAAGGAGAGGCCGAGCTGCCCCTGCAGCAGGTTGCCGAGATAGATGAAGTATTGCACCCACAGCGGCCGGTCGAGGCCGAACTGGCGCATGATCGCGGCCTGCTCGTCCTCGCCCAGCGCCTCGCTGATATAGGCCGCCATCGGGTTGCCCGGCATCAGCCGGAACATCAGGAACAGGATGGTCACCACCGCCCACAGCACGAACAGGCTGTGGAGGAGGCGCTGGCCGATGAAGCGCATGCGGATGCCGTCTCAGATCGCGCGTGCGCCGCCCTCGCCCGCCCGCGCGTCGGCCGAGCCGGCGCGGAGGGGGCGAGGGCGGGCTCGCAACGCTGCCTACTCGCCCGGTTGCAGGCTCTCCGTGCGTCCGGTGGGATAGTGCAGGCGCCCGGCGACCACGCGATACCCGGCCTGGGCCAGGATCTCGCGCGCCACCGGGATGCCGGTGCGCATGTTGTCGACCGCCTCCGAGTGCCAGTAGCGCAGCGACGGCGAGACGTGCGAGTTGGCGCTGACGGCGAAGCCGTTCCACGCCGCCTGCACCATGGTGTTGCGGTCGAGCGCCGCCGACAGCGCGCGGCGGAAGGCCGGGTCGTTGAACGGCGCGCGCCGGTTGTTGAAGGCGACGAACTCGAAGCCGATGTCGGTCTCGTTGGCGACCTGGATCGCCGGCACCTGGCGGGCGAGCTGCTCGAGCACCTCGGGATCGCCGCCGTAGTCGGCGAGGAAGTTGATTTCGCCCGAGCGCAGCATGCCGATGGTCGCTTCCGGGTTCGGGATGATGCGCAGGATCCAGCGGTCCATCTTCGGCGCCGCCCAGTGATCGGCGAACTTGTCGAGCACGATCTCCTCGGTCACCCGCGCGCGCACCAGCTTGAACGGCCCCGAGCCGATCGCGGACGGCTCGCGCACCTGCTCGACATTGTCGGGCCGGCCGGCGAGGTCGCGCATCACCGGCTCCCAGATGTGCTTGGGCACCAGGTTGATCTTGGCCAGGGTCGAGGTGACGAACGAGGCGTTGGGGCGCCGGAGCGTAAAGCGCACCAGGTTGTCGCCGGCCTTCTCGACCTTCTCGATATCGGCGACGAAGGGCCGGTACATCGGCACCTTGGGCGCGCTGCCCTCGCCCATGCCCGGTGCCTCGAAGGAGAACACGATGTCGTCGATCGTCACCGGCCGCCCGTCATGCCATTTCATGCCGCTGCGGATCGTCGCCTCGATGACGGTGTCGCTCTTGACCTCGATCCGCTCGGCGGCCCATGGCCGCGGCAGGCCGTCCGGCCCGACGCGCGCGAGGCGGTCCCAGATCAGGTCGGTGACCCAGGAATCGGTCGCGCCGCTGATGTAGAGCGGGTGGACCGCGAGCAGCGGGAAGCGCGCGTTCAGCACCATGGTCTTCTGCGCGGTGAGCGGTGCCGCGCCGATGAAGGTCCACAGGTTGCGGATGCCGACGCCGCTCTGGGTGACGATCGACGCCGGGTCCCAGATCGTCTTGTTGAACGCGCCGATGTTGTAGGGGTGGACCAGGAAGGCATAGGGCTGATCACGGTCGATCATCGCCTGCGCCTGGCGGACGAGCTCGCGGCGCTGCTCCTGGTTCATGGTCTGGCGCTGGCGCTCGGCGATCTGGTCGTATTCCGGATTGTTGTAGCCGACGAAGTTGAAGCCGGTGCGCGCGGTCGAGGAGTGGAACAGGTTGTAGATCAGCTCGTCGGGATCGCTGCGCTCGGGCCGGCCGACCATGCGCCACATCGTGATGTCCCAGCGCTCGCGCTCGTACCACACGATCTGGGTCTGCTGCTGGCGCGGCATCGGCCGCACCTCGACCTCGAGGCCGAGCTGGCGCCAGGCCTGGGCGGTGAGCTGCGCCGCCTGGAAAGCCTGCGCCGACTGCGATTGCGGATCGGAGATGATCACGATCTTGCGGATGCGGTCGTTCGCCTGCGCGCCGGCCGGTGCCGCGCCCAGCGCCGCCATGCTCACGCCCGCGGCCAGGCCGCCGAGAAATGTCCGACGATGCACCATGTCGAGGCCTCCCTGATGTTGCAGCCGGCCTGGCGCCAAAGCGGCACCGGCCGGCAGGTGCCGGCGCTTTTCGCACAACGAAACGCCGTTTCGTCATGATGATAGCGAACGCCACCAAGGCCGGTAATACAAATTTTGTGCCGCGGCGGGGTGCGCTCGATGCGCGCGGCCGGTGGCGCTGTTGATCGCGGCGTTGCACGGCCAAAGCCATTCGCCTAACAATCGCCCAGCATCGCGAAACAATGTTTCGATTATCGAAACAGGGGACCAGGAGGGACCGCGGATGAATGACCTCGAACGCAAGATCCTCGGCGACGTGTCGCTCGACGTGCCGTGGGCGCTGGTCGAGGACTACGCCAAGATGCCGCGCTGGCGCCCCGAGGACGTCAACGGCGGCGTCGACCACCTGGTCGGCGTGCTCGGGCGGCTCGGCGTGCCGGTCACGGTGCACGAGCCCGAGATCTATCTCAGCATCCCGCTGCACGCGGCGGTCACGGTCGGCAACCAGTCGTTCCGCGCCAAGCCGCCGTCGATGAGCATCTCGGTGCCGCAGGGCGTCGAGGCCGAGCTGATCCACCTGCCGACCAATCCCAAGAACATCCGCTCCTATACGCGCAATCCCGCGGAGATCTTCCTCGACGCCGGCGCCGACCTGCCGAGCCGCGTCAAGGGCCGGATCGTGATCATGGGCGGGTTCGCCAATCCCGGCACCTGCTCGCTGCTCGAGGAGTGGGGTGCGGTCGGCGTGATCGCGGTCAACCCCGGCATCGACATCCACTGGGGCACCTGCACGACGATCTGGGGCTCGCCCGATCTCGACGACCTGCCGCGCAAGCCGAAGATCGCGGTGGTCGCGGTCAACAACCCCGACGGCAAGCAGCTCATCGAGCATGCCGGCGCCGGCAAGAAGGGCCGCATCGTCACCGAGATGCAGGAGGGCTGGTTCAAGCAGAAGGTCCCGGTGGTCGACGTGCCCGGCGCCGCCGACAAGGAGAAGTTCGTCTTCCTGCACGGGCACCTGGATTCCTGGGACGTCGGCGTCGGCGACAACGCGACCGGCGACGCGACCATGCTCGAGATCGCGCGCGTGCTGTGGAAGCATCGCGCCAGCCTCAAGCGCTCGGTGCGCATCGCCTGGTGGCCAGGCCACTCGACCGGGCGCTACGCCGGCAGCACCTGGTACGCCGACGCGTTCGCCGACGATTTCGACGCCAACTGCGTCGCGCAGATCGACTGCGATTCGCCCGGCTGCCGCTGGGCGACCAGCTATCATCAGACCACGACGATGACCGAGACCGAGGCGCATGTGATGCGCGCGATCAAGGACGTGAGCGGGGTCGACGGCAAGGCCAAGCGCCCCAACCAGGCGGGCGACTATTCCTTCAACAATATCGGGATCAGCAGCTACTTCATGCTGAGCTCGACGATGCCGGACGAGCTGCGCGCGGAGAAGGGCTACTACGCCGTGAGCGGCTGCGGCGGCAACATCGCCTGGCACACCGAGAACGACACGCTGGAGATCGCCGACAAGGGGACCTTGATGACCGACATCAAGATCTACCTGCTGTCGACCCTGCGCAACGCCAACGACGACGTGCTGCCCTACGACTGGCGCGCGACGGCGAAGGAGTTCGCCGGCACGATCGCGACCTACCAGAAGGCGGCAGGCGGTGCGTTCGACCTGACGCCGGCGAAGGACGCTTTGGACAAGCTCGCGACGGCGCTCGACCGGTTCTACGCCGGCATCGCGGCGGGCACGGTGAGCAAGCCGGCGGCGAACGAGGCGCAGATGCGGCTCGGGCGCGTGCTGGTGCCGATCAACTTCACGCGCGAGCCGCGCTTCCGCCACGACCCGGCGTTCACCTGCCCGCCGCTGCCGACGCTCGCCGCCGCCGCCGAAGTGCCGGGCCTGCCCGAGGCGACGCGCGGCTTCGGCAAGACGCAGGCGATGCGCGGCCAGAACCGCTTCGTCGCCGCGATGCGCGAGGCGCAGCGGATCGTCGCGCAGGCGATGGCGTAGCGAGTGCGGGACGGTTCCGCAGACCGCAGAGGCGGGCTTTCGGCTCGCCCGCCGGGCCGCAGGCCCGGGACATCGCGCGACATCCCCCGGCCTTCGGCCGGGCGGGCGGGCCGAGGGCCCGCCCCTACGAATGTTGCTGGCATCGTGCGCAGCGCCAAGGGTCGCACGCGCTGATGCGCGCCGCGTGGTACGAGCGCACGGGGCCGGCGGCGGAGGTTCTCGTCGTCGGCGAGCTGCCGGATCCGGAACCCGCGGCCGGCGAGGTGCTGGTGCGGGTGCGCGCCTCGGGCGTCAATCCGTCGGACACCAAGCAGCGCGCGGGGTGGCGCGGCGCCAGGCCGGCGTTTGCGCGCGTCATCCCGCATTCCGACGGGGCGGGCGAGATCGTCGGCGTCGGCGCCGGCGTCGACCGGGCGCGCGTCGGCGAGCGCGTGTGGCTCTACAACTGCGTCGGCCTCTACGACGCGCGCCGCGGCAACGGCGCCGCCGCCGAGCTGATCGCGCTGCCGGCGGAGCAGGCGGTGCCGTTGCCGGCGATGCTCGATTTCGCGGCCGGCGCCTGCCTCGGCGTGCCGGCGCAGACCGCGCATCGCGCGGTCTTCGCCGACGGGCCGGTCGACGGCCAGACCATCCTGGTCGCCGGCGGCGCCGGTGCCGTCGCGCACTATGCGATCCAGCTCGCGCGGCTCGGCGGGGCGCGGGCGATCGCGACCGTAAGCTCGCCCGCGAAGGCGGCGCACGCCGCCGCCGCAGGCGCGGAGACCATCGATCGCAAGCGCGAGGACGTGGTGGCGCGCGTCATTGCGCTCACCTTCGGTGCCGGCGTCGACCGCATCATCGAGGTCGATTTCGGCGCCAATGTCGCGCTCGACGTGCCGGTCCTGAAGACCAACGGCACGATCGCATCCTATTCGTCGACCGCGGTGCCGGAGCCGGCGTTCCCCTACTACCCGCTCGCCTTCAAGGGCGCCAACCTGCGGCTGATCCAGGGCTACAACCTGCCGCCGGCGGCGCGCCGCGCGGCCATCGCCGACATCACGCGCTGGAGCGGCGAGGGCAAGCTGACCCACGCGATCGCCGCGCGCTTCCCGCTGGCGGAGATCGCGCGCGCGCACGAATTGCTCGAAAGCGGCGGCGCGATCGGCAACGTGGTGGTCGAGATCGGCTGATGCGCGCGGCCTGGTTCGAGCGCACCGGCCCGGCCGCGGAGGTTCTGGTGGTCGGCACGCTGCCCGACCCGGCGCCCCAGGCGGGCGAGGTGCTGGTGCGCGTGCACACCTCGGGCGTCAACCCTTCGGACGTCAAGCATCGTGGCGGCTGGCCGGCCCGCGCGCTGCACGTCCCGCGCATGGTGCCGCATTCCGACGGCGCGGGAGAGGTTGTCGCGGTCGGGCATGGCGTGAAGCCGTCGCGGCTCGGCGAGCGGGTGTGGCTGTTCGGCACGGCGCCGCCGTTCAAGACCACGCGCGCGGGCACCGCGGCGGAGCTGGTGGCGCTGCCCGCTTCGCAGGCGATCCGCCTGCCCGGTTGCGTCAGCTTTGCCGAGGCGGCGGCGTTCGGCATCCCCGCCTCGACGGCGCACTTTGCCGTGCATGCCGACGGCCCGGTCGCGGGGCAGACGATCCTGGTGCAGGGCGGGGCGGGAGCGGTCGGTTTCTATGCCGTGCAGTTCGCGGTCCACGCCGGCGCGCGCGTGATCGCCACGGTCGACAATGCCGCCAGGGCGGCGCATGCCGCGCGCACCGGCGCGCATGCGGTGATCGACCGGACCGCCGGCGATGTCGCCGCGCGGATCCGCGCGGCGAACGACGGCGCCGGGGTCGATCGCATCGTCGAGGTCGATTTCGGCGCCAACCTGCCGGTCACCGCCGCGGTGCTGAAGCCGCACGGGATCGTCGCGACCTATTCCTCGCCGAGCACGCCGCACCCGGTGATCGACTACTACAGCTTCCAGTTCCGCGCCGCGACGATCCGGCTGATCCAGGTCTACATCCTGCCGCCGCCCGCGCGGGAAGCGGCGGCGGCGGAGATCGCGCGCCTGGCCGAGGCCGGTTTGCTTGCGCACGCGGTCGATAGTACGTACCCCTTGGCGGAGATCGCCCGGGCCCATGCGCGCGTCGAGAGCGGGCAGGCCATCGGCAAGGTGGTGGTGGAGATCAGCTGAGCGTGTGGCCCACCCTTCGACACGCGCCCCGTCGGGGCGCTACTCAGGGTGAGGAGTTCGGTTGTTGTTGATGCAAAGCACTCCTCATCCTGAGTAGCGTCCCGCAGGGACACGTGTCGAAGGATGGGGCAGCAGGAGAAAGCAAGGATGAGTCGTGAATCCGCGATCGCGCGCGCCGAGCGCTATTTCGATGCCGGCACCTTCCGCGACGACCTCGCGCGCCGCGTCGCCTTCAGGACCGAGAGCCAAGTGCCGGAGAGCCGGCCGCAGCTCACGATCTATCTCGAGCAGGAGATCGCGCCGGCGTTCCACCGCATGGGCTACGAGACCACGATCCTGCCCAATCCGCTGGCGCATGGCGGGCCGTTCCTGATCGCGACGCGCCACGAAAGCGACCGCCTGCCGACGGTGCTGAGCTACGGCCATGGCGACGTGATCCGCGGGCTCGAGGGCCAGTGGCGCCAGGGCCTCGATCCGTGGACGCTCACGGTCGAGGGCGAGCGCTGGTACGGCCGCGGCACCGCCGACAACAAGGCGCAGCACCTGATCAACATGCTGGCGCTCGAGACGGTGATCGCGGAGCGCGGCAGCCTCGGCTTCAACAGCAAGTTCATGATCGACACCAGCGAGGAGATCGGCTCGCCCGGCCTGCCCGAGTTCTGCGTCGAGCAGAAGGACATGCTCGCGGCCGATCTGCTGATCGGCTCGGACGGGCCGCGGCTGGCGCCGGAGCGTCCGACGATCTTCGGCGGCACGCGCGGCGCGCTCAATTTCGACCTGGTGGTCGACCTGCGCGCCGGCGGCCACCACTCGGGCAACTGGGGCGGCATTCTCGCCAATCCCGGCGTGATCCTCGCCAACGCCATCGCCTCGATCATCGACGCCAAGGGCCGGGTGCTGGCGCGCGACATCATGCCGCGCGCGATCCCCAACTCGGTGCGCGCGGCGCTCGCCGATTGCGTCGTCGAAGGCGGCGCCGACGGCCCCGCGATCGACGAATGGTGGGGGGAGCCGGGCCTCAGCGTGCCGGAGAAGGTGTTCGCCTGGAACACGTTCGAGGTGCTTGCCTTCCGCACCGGCAATCCCGAGAACCCGGTCAACGCCGTGCCGCCCAAGGCGAGCGCGCATTGCCAGATCCGCTTCACGGTCGACGTGCCCTGGCAGAGCTTCCTGCCGGCCCTGCGCAAGCATCTCGACGCCCACGGCTTCCAGGCGGTGGCGCTGTCGCAGTCGCGCCAGGAGATCATGGCGGCGACGCGTCTCGATCCCGATCACCCGGCGGCGGTGTGGGCGGCGGGCTCGATCGAACGCACCACGGGCAAGAAGCCGGCGCTGCTGCCCAATCTCGGCGGCTCGCTGCCCAACGAGTGCTTCACCGACACGCTCGGCCTGCCGACCGTGTGGGTGCCGCACTCCTACGCGTCGTGCTCGCAGCACGCGCCCAACGAGCACGTGCTCGCGCCGCTGATGCGCGAGGGCTTCCGCATGATGACCGGTCTGTTCTGGGACATGGGGGAGAAATCGCCGGTCGCGAAGAAGGCGGCGTGATCCCTGGTCACGCCGGCGTGGCGGCCGCTTCCTCGGTCACGCTGACCTCGACCTCCATGCCGCGGAATGACGCGGCCGAGCCGAAGAAGGTGCCCCAGAGCGGGAGCGCCTGCCGCGGATCCCAGGCGACCGCGACGCGGATGAGGTTGCGGTTGCCGATGATGCTGTTGGTCGGATCGAAGTCGACCCAGCCGGCGCCGGGCAGGTAGACCTGCATCCACGCATGCGTCGCGCCGCCGCCGACGGTGGCGGCACCGCCGCGGTCGGGCACGAAGATGTAGCCGCTGACGAAGCGCGCGGCGAGGCCGAGCGAGCGGACCGCCTCGATCATGAGCAGCGCGAAATCGCGGCAGCTGCCGCGGCCGCGCGCGAGCGTCTCGCCCGGGGCCTGCACCCCCTTCTCGCTGCGCCGCACGTAGGATAGCTGCTGCTTGACGCCCAGCGTCATCGCATGCAGCAGGTCCATCGTGCCGGTCGGCCGGTTCGGTTCGAGGAACTGCGCCGCCCAGCGATCGACCGCCTGGTCCGGGTAGCGGCGCAGCGCCGCGCTGACCAGATCCGGGCGCTCGTCATCGGAGTAGCGGAACGGATAGGTCTGCGCCTCCGCCTCGAGCGCGTAGTCGGGCAGCGCGTGCTCGCGATGCTCGAGCGTGACGGTGCTGGCGAAACGCAGCTCCGCGGCCGCCTCGCCGAAGGTCGCGATGGCGACCGAGTTGTCGAACACGTCCTGCAGCCAGCGCAGGTCCGTGGGCCGCGGGACGATGTCTAGGCAGGTCGCGACGAGGCGCAGATCGTGGCTTTCGCGCGGCCGGAACATCATACGGTGCTCGCCGAAGCGCACCGGCTCGGCGTAGCGGTAGACCGTGACATGCCGCACGCTGAGCAGCCGCATGGTCGATCCCAGCCCCATGTCTGGCAGGTCCCGGAGAAGCGCGGCGCCGGGGCTCAACTCGGCGGTGCCGCGGCGCGTTGCCGGAAGGCGTCAGGATCGCCGGGTGCGCCGGCCGGGGCGGCGTCGGGCACCGGACCCCCGACCTCCTCGGTCGTAACCTTGAACTCGCGCAGCGTCGCGGGGCCGAACGTGTTGCTGATCGCCACATCCGTTGCATCGCGGCCGCGCGCGATCAGCACCCGGCCGATCCGCGGGACGTTGTTGCGCGGGTCGAAGACGTGCCACGCGCCGCCGACATAGGCCTCGAACCACGCTGCGAAGTCCATCGGGCCGTAGGGCGGCAGCACGCCCATATCGCCGAGATAGCCGGTGCAATAGCGCGCCGGGATGTTCATGCAGCGGCAGAACGCGATCGCGAGATGGGCATAGTCGCGGCACACGCCGTTCTTCTCGTGGTAGGCCTCCCAGGCGGTTTTGGTCGAGCGCGCGTTCTCGTAGCCGAAGACGATGCGGCGATGGACGTAGTCGCAGATCGCCTGGACGCGCGCGGCGCCGGGAGTAGTCTTGCCGAACAGGGCCCAGGCCAGCTCCGACAGCCGGTCGGTCTCGCAGTAGCGGCTGCCGAGCAGGAACACGAGGCATTCCTCCGGCAGGTCCTGCACCGCGTGCTGCGCCTCCGATCGGGCGATCCGCTCGGGCTCGCCCGAATCGTTCACCACCGCGCTGGTCGAGATCCGGACCTGGCCCTGCGGCGCCACGATGCGGCTGCACCAGTTGCCGAAGCCATCGCGATACGACGCGACCGGGATGCCCGGGCTGGTGACCAGGCGGTCGGGGACGACGATGTCGGGCGCGCGGCTGTAATGGATGTTCAGCATCAGCATCATCGGCGTCGGCTGGGGGCAGTCGTAGACGAGCTCGTAACCGACGCGGATCTGCATGAGGGGTCTTTCGCTTGCGCCCTTGCTGCAACACGCAGGGACCGGGGCGGCGGGGGAAGGGGGGTGTGATTCCGCAGCGGCACGAGCCGCAGCCTTGGGAAATCACTTGCAAGACTTATACCTTGTCTCCATATTATTAGCACTCTCTTTTCCAGAGTGATAATTCACCTAGTCGAGAGTTTTTCCACTTTCGCGAAATCCGTTTTCGCGAGCCGGAAATTCTTTTCCGCAGAGCAAATATCAGGAGAACCATCATGAAATTCAGGCCCTTGCACGATCGCGTCGTGATGCGGCGCGTGGCGCAGGAGACCAGGACCGCCGGCGGCCTGCTGATTCCCGACACCGTCCAGGAGAAGCCGACGGAAGGCGAAATCGTTGCGGTGGGCCCGGGCGCGCGCAACGAGCGCGGCGAACTGGTGCCGCTCGACGTCAAGGCCGGCGACCGCGTGCTGTTCGCCAAGTGGTCGGGCACCGAGGTCAAGCTCGACGGCGAGGAACTCCTGATCATGAAGGAGACCGACATCATCGGCGTCGTCGAAGGCACCGCGACCGCGAAGAAACTGGCCGCCTGACCGTTCAGGCAAACAAGGAAAATCCAGATGGCAGCGAAAGAAGTACGCTTCGGCAGCGATGCGCGCGCGCGGATGCTGCGCGGCGTCGACACCCTCGCGGACGCGGTCCGCGTCACCCTCGGGCCCAAGGGCCGCAACGTCGTGCTGGACAAGAGCTACGGCTCGCCCCGCATCACCAAGGACGGCGTGACGGTCGCCAAGGAAGTCGAGCTCACCGACAAGTTCGAGAACATGGGCGCCCAGCTGGTCAAGGAGGTCGCCTCCAAGACCAGCGACCAGGCCGGCGACGGGACCACGACCGCGACTGTGCTCGCGCAGGCGATCGTGCGCGCGGGCGCCAGGGCGGTGGCCGCGGGCATGAACCCGATGGACCTCAAGCGGGGCATCGATCTCGCGGTGGGCGCGGTGGTCGAGGATCTCGAGAAGCGCTCGAAGAAGGTCTCGACCAACGACGAGATCGCCCAGGTCGGCACGATCTCGGCCAACGGCGACCGCGAGATCGGCGTGATGATCGCCAAGGCGATGAAGACCGTCGGCAACGAGGGCGTGATCACCATCGAGGAGGCGCAGAGCCTCGAGACCGAGCTCGAGGTGGTCGAGGGCATGCAGTTCGACCGCGGCTACATCTCGCCGTACTTCGTGACCAACGCCGAGAAGCTGGTCTGCGAGCTCGACGACGCCTACATCCTGCTGCACGAAAAGAAGCTGAGCGGGCTGCAGTCCATGCTGCCCCTGCTCGAGACCGTGGTGCAGTCGGGCAAGCCGCTCCTGATCGTGGCTGAGGACGTCGAGGGCGAGACCCTGGCGACCCTGGTGGTGAACAAGCTGCGCGGCGGCCTCAAGGTCGCGGCGGTGAAGGCGCCGGGCTTTGGCGATCGTCGCAAGGCGATGCTCGAGGACATCGCGGTCCTGACCGGCGGCCAGCTCATCTCCGAGGACCTCGGCATCAAGCTCGAGAACGTCACGATCGACATGCTCGGGCGGGCCAAGAAGCTGCGGGTGGAGAAGGAAAACACCACCATCGTCGGCGGCGCCGGCAAGAAGCCGGACATCGCGGCGCGCATCGCCCAGATCAAGGCGCAGATCGAGGAAACCACCTCCGACTACGACCGCGAGAAGCTGCAGGAGCGCCTGGCGAAGCTCGCCGGCGGCGTGGCCGTGATCCGGGTCGGCGGCGCCACCGAGATGGAAGTCAAGGAGCGGCGCGATCGCGTCGACGACGCGATGCACGCGACCAAGGCCGCGGTCGAGGAGGGCGTGGTCGCCGGCGGCGGCGCGGCGCTGCTCTACGGCGTCAACGTGCTGGCGCGGCTCAAGGCCGGCAACGACGACCAGAGGGTCGGCATCGACATCGTGGGCCGTGCGCTTGCAGCACCCGCCCGCCAGATCGTCGAGAACGCGGGCGGCGAGGCCTCGATCGTCATCGGGCGGCTGCTCGACGCCAACCAGGTCAATCGCGGCTACGACGCGCAGTCGGGCGAGTATGTCGACATGCTGAAGGCCGGCATCATCGACCCGACCAAGGTCGTGCGCCTGGCGCTGCAGAACGCCGCGTCGGTCGCGGGCCTGCTGATCACGACCGAGGCGATGGTCGCCGAACGCGTGGAGAAGCAGTCGGGCCCCGGCGTCGAAATGGATCAGTAGGGGCGCGCGGCGACTTGCTTTCGAGGAGGTCTGCACGAGCGGACCTCCTCTCTTTTCATCCGGCAGCGAAAGGCTCCGATATGCTCAAATTCTCGCGAGAGCGCGGCAAATTTTTTTCCGGCCCACGCGGCGTCACGCTGTGGGCCGCGGATCGGACCAAGTGGGTCCCGATCCAGGTCATGCGCAAGGCCGTCGAGGATCTGGCCGGCGGGCGGTCGCTCGACAGTCAGGGATGCGAGACCACGTGCATCACCTTCCTCAAGGACATCGTGTCCGCCGCCGCCGACAAGTATGCGGCGGGCGGTCTCGGGCCGGATGGTATCGTGACCCTGCAGTCCAAGGACCTGCGTGTCGCGATCGATCGCCAGATGCGCCTGCACGAAGCGGCGTAGGAGGCAGAGAAGCCCGGTCCTCGCGCGCTACGCGCGGGGGAGGGGAAGATCGCGGCGCAGCAGAAACTCCGTGACCTCGTCCGAGAACCGCCTGCGCCGGCCACCGACGATGACGCCTGCCGATCCTTGCGGATCGGGCTCGGCCGCGGGCATGCCGTGCGCGACCAGGGCCGCGGCGCAGCCGACCCAGTCGCCGCCCGCGATCGGCTCGTTGCATGAGGCCCACGACAAGGTACCGCCGGCGTCGTCGCCATGGCCGTGGCGCTCGGTCCAGCGCGCCCCGTGCTCGAGCAGGAAGCGCGCGAGCGGGGCGTCGCCGCGGAACACTGCGTGGTTCAAGGCGGAGGCATCCCAGTCGCCGCCGGTCGTCGCGACCGGCCAGCCGAGCCGCACCATCACCATGACCGCAGCGCTGCACCCTTGCGCCGCGAGCTCCGGCAGCAGGCGCAGCTGCGTCGGGGACAGCGCGGCCGGCAGTTCGGGTCGCCGCACCTGGATGCTGCGCGCGCCGGCCTCGTCGCCCCGGGCACAGGCCGCGATGAACTCTTCTTCCACCGAGATTGCGTCGGCGCCTGAATCCCGGCCGAGAAGGTCCGCGACCTCCGGCAGTCCGAAGCGCAGCGCCAGGACATGCGCATCGGTACCGTCCGGCGTCCTTGCGCGCGGGTCGGCGCCGGCCGCGAGCAGCGCCGCGATATGGGCGGGCGAGCGCCGACGCCGGATCGCCCAGAGCAGGGGCGAGCCCCAGTCCGACGTCGGCGCACTGGTCGGCCGCTCGTTCGGGTCCGCGCCGTGCGCCAGGAGGAGGCGCAGCGCCTCGACATCGTCGAGATCGAGCACGCGGTAGAGCGCGTTCGAGCCGGTGACGCGCGCACCGGCCTCAAGCAGGAGGCGGGTGCAGTCGCGGCTGTCGAGCGCGTGGTAGAGGGACTCGCCGTCGTTCGGATCGGCGCCCGCGTCGAGCAGCAGCCGGGCCAGCGTGGGATCATGGTTGCGCCCCGCCGCCCCGCATAGCGCCGAGAGCCGGTACGTCTTAGAGGGCGCGCTCAGCGAGGCCGGCGGCCAGCGGCTGCCCACCGACTGGTTGGCATCGGCGCCCAGCTCGAGCAGCAGCCGGGCGCAGGCGTGCAGCCGGTCGCGAAACGCCGGCAGGCGCACGAGGCTCGAATGCGTGACCGCGACCAGCGGCGGCAGCCCGAGGCGCCCGCCGGCCGCGTTCACCCATGCCGGATCGCGTGCGGCCGCGCCGCGGAGCATAGCTTCGTCACCGACGGCGCAGGCGAGATGCGGATCATCATCGAGCAACGCGGGATCGTCGGCGAGCATGCGCGCCGCGACCAGCGGCCGCTCGCGATTCACGCCGCCGGCAATGTCGGCGTTATAGACGAGGCGCAACCACGCGAGCAGCGCGGTGTCGCGATCGGTGCCGCGCGCATTGCGCGCCTCGACGAATGTGCGGAGATCGGCCCAGGATGCGAAGCCGTATTCGCGCGCCAGACAAGACTGCGCGTCGTGCAGGCGCAGGCCGAGCCGCACGATCGCTGCGTCCTCCTTTCCGGCCGTCGCCGGCAAGAAGCCGCGGATGCGCTCCAGCGCGGCGGGATCGCCGCTGCGCATGCGCGCCAGCAGGTCCTTCGCCTGCTTCTTCAAATGCTCGAGATTCGGCCGCTCGGGAAGCCGCATGGAAACCTCCGTGCAAGTTCGGTGGGCATGCCCACCCCTGCCGACGGCCCGCAAACTCGGCTGCACAAAGGTCCTATCGACCAGCTACGACGGCAAGTGGGTTCAACCCTTCCCGCGGGCCCGGATGCGGCTTGCAACCGCGAGAAAAAGGTTAGGCCCCGATGTGTGGCTGGTCAATCCCAGGCGTCGGGACGACGCCTGCCTTGCCCCTACGTCAGCGTCTCGAACAGCCTGAGCATCAGCCGCGCGCGGGGCTCGAGCGACGAGTAGAAGCAGTGCTCGTAGTCGGTGTGGGCGCCGTAGCCGTCGACGCCGAGGCCGTCCAGCGTCGGCACGCCGAGGGCTGCTGTGAAGTTGCCGTCGCTGCCGCCGCCGGTCAGCTCGACGTCCTTGAGCTCGAAGCCGATCTCCGCGGCGAGCTCCTTGGCGTGGTCGAACAGCTGCGCGATGCCGGCGTTCTTGCGGTAGGGCGGGCGGTTCATCTCGCCGGTGACGGTGAGCTGGACATCCGGATCGATCGCCTTCAGGCCGAGGATGCGCGCGGTCATCTCCTCCGCGACCGCGGCGTCGGGTACGCGCAGATCGACCTCGCAGGTGCAGAACTGCGGCACGACGTTGACCCCGGTGCCGCCGGACATCAGGCCCACGTTGGTGGTGATGCCGCGCGCGTAATCGGTCATCTCCTCGATGCGCAGGACCTGGCGCGCCATCTCGCGGATCGCGCTGCGGCCGTCCTCGTGGCGTGCGCCGGCATGCGCGGGCCTTCCCTTGGTCTTGAGCTCGAAGCGGCCGACGCCCTTGCGCGAGGTGACGATCTTGCCGCCCTCGCGCGCCGGCTCGGTCACCAGCACGTACTTGTTGGCGAGTGCTGCCTGCTCGATTGCGGCGCGCGAGGTCGGGCTGCCGATCTCCTCCTCGGGCACGAACATGAAGGTGATCGGCAGCGCCGTCTGCTTTCCCTGCCGCACCAGGTGCTGGTAGGCGTAGAACGCGAGATAGGCGCCGCCCTTCATGTCGTAGATACCGGGGCCGTAGACTTTGTCGCCCTCGCGCCGCCAGGTCAGCGCCTCGCGGATCATCCCGATCGGATGCACCGTGTCGATGTGGCTGAGCACCAGGATGCCCGGGCCGTCGCCGCCCCACGGCGTGCGCGCGGTGAGGATGTCGCCGTAGCCGTCCCGCCCGGGCACACGCGCGATCCTGGCGCCGAGCCGGCGCAGGTCGCGCTCCACCTCGTCGCCCATGCGGTTGACCGCGGCCGCGTCGTGCGAGGGGCTCTCGATCTCGACCCAGCGCTTGATGCCGGCCAGGATCTCCTCCGCCTGGATGACCGGGCGGTTGTCGGTGTCGCGCGGGGGCATGTCTGGCGCCGCCTCAGGTGGCGTAGTCCGGCTCTTCCTTGTCGAGCACGCGGCGCCAGGCGTCGAGATGCAGGCGCGCGTCGACCTTGTCGCCCCAGGGCCCGAGATAGTTGCGCCGCCCCTTCTGCGGCAGCTCCTTGAGCTTGCCGCCGGCGGAGAGCGCGGTGAACTGGTACATCGCGCTGCGCTCGGCGATGTAGCACTCGTCGAAGGCCTCGTGCACCGTGGCGCCGACGACGCTCACGCCGTGGTTGCCCATGATCATGACCGTCTTGTCGCCCATCAGGCGCGCCAGCCGGTCGCCCTCGTCGTTGTCGGCGACCGGCTCGTAGCCTTCCTCGTCGTAGACGATGCGGTCGTTGAGCAGCAGGTTGTTGTGATGCGTGAGCGCGAGCCGGCCGCCCTCCATCATCGACAGCGCGGTCAGGTATTGCGGATGCACGTGCACGATGCAGGCCGCGCGCGGGCACTTGAGGTGGATGCGCGCATGGATGTGGAACGCGACCTTGCGCAGCTCGCCCTTGCCGCGCACCACCTTGCCGTCGAGATCGCACACGATCAGCGAGCTGGCGGTGAGCTCGCGGAACAGCATGCCGCGCGGGTTGATCATGAACAGCGGCTGGTCGCCCGGGAGCATCAGGCTGTTGTGATTGCCGATCTGCTCGTTCCAGCCGAGCCGCGCGCTGACACGGAACACCGCCGCCATGTCGCAGCGCAGCTTCCACTCGGCCTCGTCGGAATTCGACCGCGAAAGCTCGCGCACCACCGCCGTCATCGTTTCACCTCATGAAATGGACGTGCGCCAGCATCGCACAGGTGGAAGCGCTGCCGCAAATCGGCTCATGACAGAGCACGCATGCGCCGGCGGAAGGTGCGCCTGCCGGCCTATGTCGCGTAGTCCGGTTCTTCCGCATCGAGGACGCGGCGCCAGGCGTCGAGCAGGAGGCGCGCGTCGGAGACCTTGCCCCACGGGCCGGTGTAGCCGAGGCGGCCCGTCTCCGGGAGCAGGCGCAAGCCGCTGCGGGCGGTCATCGCCGTGAGCTGGAAGCGGGTGGTGTGCTCGGCGGTGGCGCATTCGCCGAACGCCTCGGCGACGCTGGCGCCCACGACGGTGACGCCGCGATGGGCCGTCAGCACGATGGTCTTGCCGTCCAGCATGCGCGCGAGATGCTCGCCTTCCGCCGCGGCATCCGCGGATGTTTCGAGCCCGTCGTCGTACACGATGCGGTCGTTGAGCCGCAGGTTGTTGTGGTGCGCGAGCGCCATCCGCCCGCCGGCGATCAGCGACAGGGCGGTGAGGTAGCGCGGCTCGAGGCGCAGCACGCAGGCGGCGTCCGGGCGCGCGCGATGCAGACGCGCATGCACGGGAAAGCCGCTGGCGTCGAGGGCGCAGGCCTCGAGCGCGCTCGCGGTCACCTCGCGGAACAACCGGCCGCGCGGGTTGATCAGGAAGCTCCGGCCGTCGGGCAGCAGCGCACTGATCCGGTCCTCGCCAATGCCGCCGCACCAGTCGAAGCGCGCCGCGACCCGGAATACGGCCGCCAGGTCGCAGCGCAGCCGCCATTCGGCGTCGCCGCCGGGACCGAGGCCGGGTGCGGTGTTCATCGCTTGCGCTCCCCGTTTCATGACGCGAAATTCGCCCGGCGGCCCGCGCCGACCGATGTATTCGACCCGGGGCCGGTTTGCAATCGCGCCAGCGCCGCTCTAAGCTTCGCGTCCTCAAGGATTTCCCAGCCAAATACCCGCAAGCCAAAGACAGGGGGTCAGGATGATCACTCGCCGGCAATTCAATCGCGGACTCGGCGCCAGCGCCAGCGCGCTCGCGCTTTCGTCCATCGGCGCACCGGCCATCGCGCAGCGGCGCGGCGGCGACGTCATCGTCGCGGCGCAGGCGGCGCCGCCGACGCTCGACGCGGTGACGAGCTCGGCCGAAGCGTCGCGCAACATCACGCTGCATATCTTCGAGACCCTGCTCGCGCGCGACGAGGCGGCGAACGTCAAGCCCGACCTCGCGGAGAGCGTCGACGTCTCGGCGGACGGTCTCGAGTACCGCTTCAAGCTGCGCACCGGCGTCAAGTTCCACAACGGCAAGGTCATGACCTCGGCCGACGTGAAGGGTTCGCTCGAGCGCTTCAAGCGCGTCGGCAACTCGAAGCAGGTGATGGATCCGGTGTCGGCGATCGAGACGCCGGACTCGAGCACCGTGGTGTGCAAGCTGTCGACGCCGAGCCCGGGCTTCCTCGAAGGCATGTCGAGCCCGCGCGCACCCGCCGCGATCGTGCCGGCGGAAGAGGCCAACAAGGCGCCGAACCAGATGGAGCTGATCGGCACCGGGCCGTTCCGCTTCGTCGAGTTCCGCCCGGACAGCCACGCGCTGCTGCGCCGCTTCGACGACTACGTGCCCAACACCAACTACCGCGAGCGCGACGGTTTCGCCGGCAAGAAGACCGCGCATTTCGACAGCGTGCGTTTCCGCTTCATGCCGGAAGCCGGCGCCCGCTCGGCCGGGCTGCAGACCGGCGAGCTGCACGTGCTCGATTCGCTCGATGCGGTCTCGGCGGAGCGGCTGCGCTCGAACAACGCCCTCAAGATGCATCCGATGCTGCCCTGGGCCTACCAGACCCTGATCCTGAATCACTCCCAGGCGCCGATGAACAATCTCAAGCTGCGCCAGGCGATCCAGGCCGTGCTCAACATGGAGGAGATCATGGCGATCTCCACCAACGGCCAGTTCCGCCTCGAGCACGGCTGGCAGCATCCCGGCACGCAGTACTTCGCGGGCGACGTCGGCAAGCCGCTCTACAACCAGAAGAACGCCGAGCTGGCGCGCCGCCTGCTGCAGGAATCGGGCTACCGCAACGAGCAGCTCGTGATCCTCACGGACTCGAACATCGGCGGCCACAAGGAGTCGGGCGAGGTCGCGCAGGAGCAGCTGCGCGCCATCGGCATCAACGCCCGGCTCAACGTCGTTGACTGGCCGACCGCGTTCCAGATGCGCACGCGGCCCGAGGGCTGGCACATCTGGACCCTGCAGATGGGCATCGAGCCCTACGAGGGCCCCTACAACGTCGTGTCGTTCTTCACCGGCGTCCAGCCGGCGCAGCACGTCCAGGACGAGGGCATCAACGCCGCGAACCGCAAGCTCACGACCTCGCTGCAGCTGGCCGACCGCCAGGCGGCGGTGCGAGAGTTCCAGGCGCGCATGTACGACAACGTGGTGGCGATCAAGTGCGGCGACACCGGCCGCATCCAGGCGACGCGCGCCAATGTCGAGAACTACAAGCCCTATCGCATTCCGCGCATGTGGGATTGCTGGTTCTCGTGATCGCCTGACGGCATCGCATTTGCAGGAAGGGACGGGCGGGACGACGATGTCCCGCCCGCTCCGTTGAGCAGACATGCTGGCTTACGTCGCCGGACGAGTCCTGGCCGCGATACCCGTTCTGGCGATCGTCTCGCTGCTGACCTTCGTCATCATCTTCTTCGTGCCCGGCGACGTCGCTTCCGAGCTCGCGGGGCCGGCGGCGGGGATCGACGAGATCAATCGCATCCGCGAGCAGCTCGGCCTCAACCGGCCGTTCCTCGAGCGCCTGATCGGATGGTACGCAGCGCTGCTGCAGGGCGACCTCGGCCAGTCCTTCCTGCTCGGCCAGCCGGTCGCGACCGCGATCCTCGAGCGTCTGCCGGTGACCTTGTCGCTGACCGCGCTGGCACTGGCGCTGGCGCTGGTCATCGGCATGTTGACCGGCATCGCCGCCGCGGTGCGCGCCAACACCTGGGTCGACCAGGGCGCCATGACCCTGGCGCTGGTCGGACTTTCGCTGCCGGATTTCTGGTTCGGCCTGGTGATGATCTACCTGTTTGCCGTGGTGCTCGGCTGGCTGCCCACGGGCGGCTATATCGAGTTCACCGTCTCCCCGCTGGGCTGGCTGCGCATGATGATCATGCCGGCTTTCGCGCTGGCGCTCACGCAGATCGGGCTGCTCGCGCGCATGACGCGCTCGGGCATGCTCGACGTGCTGCGCCAGGATTACGTGCGCACCGCCCGCGCCAAGGGCCTGCCGGGCTGGATGGTCGTGGGCAAGCACGCGCTGGCCAACGTGATGGTCCAGGTCATCACCGTGATCGGCGTCATCGTCGGCATCCTGCTGGGCGGGCAGGTGGTCGTCGAATCGGTGTTTTCGCTGCCGGGTGTCGGCCGGCTGATCGTCGGGGCGATCCTGCGCCGCGACTATCCGGTGATCCAGGGCGGGCTGCTGCTGACCGCGACGATCTTCGTCGTGGTCAACCTGATCGTGGACCTGCTCTACGCCTGGTTCGACCCGCGGATCCGCTATGAGCGCTAGCGTCGCCGCGGCCCTGCCGGTCGCGCCGATCGGGCGCCTGCCGCTGTGGCGGCGCCTGCTCAACCACCGCTCGTTCATGATCGGCGCCGTGCTGTTCACGATCGTGGTCGTCGCGGCGCTGCTCGCGGACCTGATCGCGCCGCACAATCCCCTGCAGAGCAACTTCCGCTACCGCTTCGGCCCGCCCAACGAGATCTATTGGCTCGGCACCGACCGCTCGGGCCGCGACGTGCTCTCGCGCGTGATCTACGGCGGCCAGGTGAGCCTGCGCATCGGGCTGATGGTGGTGCTGGTCACCGCCTTCCTCGGCGCGATCATCGGCTCGGTCGCCGGCTACTACCGCGCGATCGACAACGTGCTGATGCGGGTCATGGACGGGCTGATGGCATTCCCGGCGATCCTGCTCGCGGTGGCGATCGCGGCAGCGCTGGGGCCCTCGGAGCTCAACGCGGTGATCGCGCTCGCGGTCGCCTACACGCCGCGCACCTCGCGCATCGTGCGCGCCTCGGTGCTGGTGGTGCGCGAGATGGAATACGTGGAAGCGGCGCGCGCGATCGGCGCCGGCAACCTGCGCATCCTGCTGCAGCACGTGCTGCCCAACTCGCTCACGCCGCTGGTGGTGCAGTCGACCTTCGTCTTCGCCCTCGCGATCCTCGCGGAGGCGGTGCTCAGCTTCATCGGCGTGGGGCCGCCGGCGCCGACCCCGACCTTCGGCAACATCATCGCCGACGGCCGCAACTACATCCAGGAAGCGCCGTGGATCTCGCTGTTCCCGGGGATCGCCATCGCGATGTGCGTGCTCGGCCTGAACCTGCTCGGCGACGGCCTGCGCGACGCGCTCGACCCCCGCATGAAGGTCGAGCGCTGATGGCGCTGCTCGAGGTCGAGGGCCTGACGGTGGCGTTCGGCGGCATGCCGGTGGTGGAGGACCTGTCCTTCGCGATCGCGCCGGGCGAGGTGCTCGGCATCGTCGGCGAGTCCGGCAGCGGCAAGAGCATGACGGCGCTGGCGCTGCTGCGCCTCATCCCGCCGCCCGGCCGCCTGACGCATGGCCGCATCGTGTTCGACGGCGTCGACATCGCCACGCTGTCCGACAAGGCGATGCAGGATCTGCGCGGCCGCGCGATCTCGATGATCTTCCAGGAGCCGATGACCTCGCTCAACCCGGTGTTCACCATCGGCGAGCAGATCATGGAGACCCTGCGCGTGCACGAGCGGCTCGACCGCGCCGCTTCGCGCCGGCGCGCCATCGAGCTGCTCGAGCTGGTGGACATGCCGGCCGCGGCGAAGCGCCTCGACGACTATCCGCACCAGCTCTCCGGCGGCATGCGCCAGCGGGTGATGATCGCCATCGCGCTCGCGTGCCGGCCGAAGATCCTGATCGCCGACGAGCCGACCACCGCGCTCGACGTGACGATCCAGGCGCAGATCCTCGACCTGCTGCGCGGCCTGCGTCGCGAGCTCGGCATGGCGGTGATCCTGATCACCCACGATCTCGGCGTCGTCGCCGAGTTCGCCGACCGCGTGCTGGTGATGTATGCCGGCCGGGTGGTCGAAGCCGCGCCCGCGGAATCCCTGTTCGAGCGTCCGCTCCATCCCTACACCGAAGGGCTGCTCGCCTCGATCCCGCGGCTCGACGGGCCGATCGCGCGGCTGCAGGCGATCTCCGGCACGGTGCCGCTGCCCTACGCGATGCCGCCGGGCTGCCGTTTCGCGCCGCGCTGCCCCTACGCGAAACCCCCCTGCGACGAGCGCATCCCGGCGACCTTGCGCGTCGAAGGCCACGACGTCGCCTGCATCCGCCACAGCGGCTATCGGCATGTTTCCCAGGCAGCGCCGGAGGCGGCGAAGTGACGGCGGCGCTGCTCGAGGCGACCGGCCTCGTCAAGCACTTCCCGGTGCGCAAGGGCTTGCGGCTCGGCCGCGGGCCGGGTGCCGTGGTGCGCGCGGTCGACGGCGTCGACCTGACGATCCGCCGCGGCGAGACGCTCGCGCTGGTCGGCGAGTCGGGCTGCGGCAAGTCCACGACCGGCCGGCTGATCCTGCGCCTGATCGAGCCCGATGCCGGCCGCATCGTCTACAACGGCGCCGACATGACGGCGCTGCCGGCGGCGCAGATGCGCGGCCTCCGCCGCGACCTGCAGATCATCTTCCAGGATCCGTTCGGCTCGCTCGACCCGCGCATGACGGTGGAGCGCATCGTCGCCGAGCCGCTGGCGGTGCACGGGCAGGGCGACCGGGCCGCGCGCTCGGCGCGCGTCAAGGAGCTGCTTGGCGTGGTCGGGCTCGCGCCCTATCACGCCACGCGCTATCCGCACGAGTTCTCCGGCGGCCAGCGCCAGCGCATCGGGATCGCGCGCGCGCTGGCGCTGAATCCGAAGCTCCTGGTCTGCGACGAGCCGGTCTCGGCGCTCGACGTCTCGATCCAGGCGCAGATCCTCAACCTGATGCAAGACCTGCAGCGCGAGCTCGGCCTCACCTACCTGTTCATCTCGCACAACCTCGCCGTGGTGCGGCACGTCGCGGACCGCGTGGCGGTGATGTATCTCGGCAAGGTGGTCGAGGTCGCGGACAAGCAGGACCTGTTCGCGGCACCGCTGCACCCCTATACGCGCGCCCTGCTGTCGGCCGTGCCCGAGCCCGATCCCAAGCGGCGGCGCACCCGCGTCGTGCTGACCGGCGACGTGCCCAGCCCGATCAACCCGCCGTCGGGCTGCCGCTTCCGCACGCGCTGCCCGCTCGCCGCCGATATCTGCGCGCAGGTCGAGCCGCCGCTGATCGACCACGGCGGCCGCAAGGTGGCGTGCCACATGGTGGAAAGAGGCACGGCATGATCTCGCTCTCCGACATCCGCGCCGCGCGCGAGCGCATTGCCGGCGCCGTGCGCCGCACGCCGATGCTGCGGCCCGATCCCACCGCGACGCCGCTCGCGGCAGGCGCCGATGTCGTGCTCAAGCTCGAATGCCTGCAGGTGACCGGCTCGTTCAAGGCGCGCGGCGCGCTCAACAAGCTGCGCTCGCTCTCGCCCGAGGAGATCGCGCGCGGCATCGTGACCGCGTCGGGCGGCAACCACGGCATCGCGGTCGCCTATGCCGGCCGGGCCGCGGGCACCAGGGCGACGGTGTTCGTGCCCACCGGCGTGGCGCCCGCCAAGGCCGCGAAGATCAAGGCCTACGGCGCCGAGCTGCGCGTCGAAGGCGCGGTGTGGGACGAGGCCAACCGCGCCGCGACCGCGCTCGCCGCGACCGGCGTCACCTATTTCCATCCCTTCGCCGACGACAAGGTGATGGCGGGGCAGGGGACGGTCGCGCTCGAGATGCTCGAGGACGCGCCCGACATCGACACCATGCTGGTCGCGATCGGCGGCGGCGGGCTGATCTCCGGCATGGCGATCGCCGCCAAGGCGCTCAAGCCCGGCGTGCGCATCGTCGGCGTCGAGCCGACCGGCGCGCCGACCTTGCATGCTGCCCTCGCGGCCGGGCGCGTGGTGCAGCTCGAGCGCATCACCACCAAGGTGCCGACGCTCGCCGCCGGCAAGACCGAGCAGGTCAATTTCGACATCGTGCGGCGCCATGTGGAGCGCGTGGTGCTGATCGAGGACAACGACATGAGCGACGCCTGCCAATGGCTGTGGCGCGAGCTCGGCGTCGCCGCCGATCCGAGCGGTGCCGCCGCGGTCGCGGCCCTGCTGGTCGGCGCCTATCGGCCGGCACCGGGCGAGAAGGTCTGCGCCCTGGTCTGCGGCGCCGGCGCGGACGGCACGTCATGAGCCCCGGCACGCACGACGTCGCCTTCGCGAGCCTCGCCCAGGCGGCCGAGCTGCTGCGGCCGGTGGTGGTCGAGACGCCGATCTTCGAATCGCCGCTGCTCGATGCCGCGTGCGGCGCGCGCGTGCTGATCAAGGCGGAATCGCTGCAGCGCACCGGGTCGTTCAAGTTCCGCGGCGCCTATTACCGGGTCGCCTGCCTCTCCGCTTCCGAGCGCGCGCGCGGCGTGATCGCGTTCTCCTCCGGCAATTTCGCCCAAGGGCTCGCGGCGGCGGGGGCGCTTGCCGGCGTTGCGGTCACGATCGTGATGCCGGAGGACGCGCCGGCGGCGAAGGTGGAGGCGACGCGGCGCTACGGCGCCGAGGTCGTGCTCAGCCGCCACGGCACGCGCAACCGCGAGGAGGCCGCGAACGAGCTGGCGGTGCAGCTGGCGCAGGAGCGTGGCCTGACCAAGCTGCATCCGTTCGACGACCCGCTGATCGTCGCGGGCCAGGGCTCGGCGGGGATCGAGCTGGTGCGCCAGGCCGAGCGCCGCGGCGTGTCGCTCGACGTGCTGCTGACGCCGGTGGGCGGCGGCGGCCTGCTGGCGGGCCTCGCCGTGGCGCTGCGCGAGCTCAGCCCGGCGACGCTGGTCTACGGCGTCGAGCCCGAGGGCTACGACGACATGGCGCGCTCGCTGGCCGCTGGCGCGCGCCAGCGCGTCGAGGGCCAGCCGCGCTCGCTGTGCGACGCGCTGCAGGCCGCGACGCCCGGCGCCGTCACCTTCGGGGTGGCGCGCGACATCGTCGCCGGCGGGCTCGTGGTCGACGACGTCGCGGTGGTGCAGGCGATGGAGCGCGCCTTTCTCGATCTCAAGCTGGTGGTGGAGCCGAGCGGTGCCGTGGCGCTCGCCGCGGCGCTCGCGCGCAAGCTGCAGCCGATGCCGCGCACGATCGGCGTCATTCTTTCGGGCGGCAATATCGCGCTGGGCGATTTCCGGCGGCTGACCGCGCCGCACGAGGAAGGCGGCCGCGCCTGACGCGGCGCGCCGTCCAACCGGGTTGGGACCTGCTTACGGAGCCGGCGCTTCGACGCCGTAGCGCGTGATCGTCGAGGCGACCGTCTGCGCCTGCTGCGGCGGCACCGAGATCGTGCCGTTCGCGGCGAAGGCGGCGTTCGGCGGCGCGGCCACCGTCTGGCGCTCGTAGCCGACCGGCGTGTTGTTGCGGTCGAGCACCCAGAACTCCACCGCGACCGTGCCGCCCTGCGGGCAGCGATTCTGCAGCTGCACCTGCCAGGCGGCCTGCGCGCCCTGCGGCGAGCGGCGGAGCGAGGTCAGCCCCTGGCTCACCAGCGCCAGGCACTCGTCGCTGGAAAATGCCGGCAGCGGCGGCTGGGCCTGGGCCGCTTGCATGGGTTGCGGCGGCGGCGCCCGATCCGACGGCTGGCAGGCCGAAACGGCCAGAAGGGTCGCTCCGAGGGCTGCCCCGCGGGCCGAAAGTGCGAGGATCGACGTGAATCGCATCCGAGACCCCATTTTTTCGCGTGCCGGTCGTGAGCCGCCGCCGCTTCTTTACCCGGCCGATGTACCATAGATGCGCGCAATCAGCCACCCCGGATGTCGCTCGAGGACACCAGGGAGGCCGGCGGGTCGCGGGCCCGCGAAGGCGGGGTCAGCGCGCCCGCGCGGCCTGCGGCGGCGCCGGAACGTGAGGCGCGGTGACGACGGGCAGTTCGCGCTCGATCGCGCCATAGACGGCATGGCGCTCGGCGTCGCTCAACTCGAGCGTGCTGAGCCGCGCGGGCAGCAGCATCGCGCGTCCGCCCGCATCGGTGAGCGCGAGCGCGAGGGCGCCGTTGGGGTCGAGCACGAGGGGCTCGCTATCCGGGGCAAAGAGATTGTCCTTGCGTTCGAAGCGCCGCGCACCCGTGTTCCAGTTGAACGTCCAGGTGGACGTGCCGCCCTTGAGCCGCTGCACCTTGGTGAGGGCCACCACCGTCGGGTTGGGCTGGGCGGCAAGCTCGCGCCGCGTGCGCTGCGTGCGCTGGCCCATGACCACGCCCCACAGGCAGCCGAGGCCCAGGGCGAACAGGATGCCGGCGATCACGCCCAGGGTGATCCAGCGGTCGGTGAGATAGGACTGGCCGAGCGAGGTGACGATACGCTCGGGATTGGCGGGATCGCGCAGCACGCTCACCCCCATGTTGCGATCGGGGGATCCGAAGAACATCATCGGGATCTCGCGGTACTGCTGCGCGGCGGCGACCGGTGCTGCGCCCGCGCGCGGCGGCGGCTGGGCGGGCTTGCCGGCGTCGGCGGCACCGCGCGGCGCGGCGGCCGGAGCGGGCGCTGCCGCTGCAGCGGGCGCGGCCGCGGGATAGTGGGCCTCGATCGTGCAGCTCGCGAGCACATGACGGTGGATCGTGCAGTTCCACCCTCCCCAGCTGCCCGGCACCGGCACGCCGGTCGACCCGATCGCCGTGTCGTTGATCAGCGCCGGCAGGTATTCGTAGGTCGCCCAACCGCCGAGGCCGGCGAACAGCAGGAAGCCGAGAAAGGCCAGGATCTGCGCAACAAGCGGCTTGCGCGACTTGGCCACCGTCAGGTTGCGCCGCGGAAAGGCTGCGAGGACGCGTTCGTATGCCATGCGAATCTCCCTTTCGCGATGCCCGGGCAGCATCCTAGATAAGGCGGCTTGCCCCGTGTGAGCAAGCTCACCTCGACCTCGCGCTCGCTCGACCAAAGACGAGGCGCAAGGGCGTGCAAGGCCGCAGCGTGTTCGCACCCACCTGCGCTCGCCGTCCGGCGAGCGAACCGCTTGTCCTCCAGATTTAATCAAATTGGTTAAACTATTGCAGGGTGCGTGCATCGCGCGGCTGCGCCGGCTCTGCCGGTCGATCCTGCAAGCGGCGCGCCGGCGCCCGCAACGAGCTGTGCCGGAGCGTGCTTCGCCCCGTATCCTTCGGGTCAGCGCCGGCCCGTACCGGACCGCCATTGCTATCCACGAACGCGTAAATTCTTCTGATCTACCGTCCCGTCACCTCCATCGGCAGCCGGGGTTCTTTCTGATGGCGTCCGAATCCGTCGCACGCAGCAAATCTGTCACAGCTTTCCTTCCCGAGCTCGAGCGTCTCACCGCAGAAGTGATGGCGGAGTGGAAGGTCCCGGGTCTCGCCGTCGCGGTCGTGCAAGACGGCGCGACGTTTGTCAGACCCTATGGCATTTGCGATGTCGAAGCCGGCTTGAAGGTGACGGCCGACACGCAATTCCAACTCATGTCGGTCTCGAAATCGTTCGCCGCCACCGGCCTAGCCCTCCTGATGGACGAGCAGCGCATGGATTGGAAAAAGCCGGTCCGGGAATACATCCCGGAATTCCGGCTGCATGATGCCGTCGCGAGCGACCGCGTCACGGTGCGCGATTTGCTTTGTCATCATTCCGGGCTGCCGCGTCATGATTGGATCTGGCTGCCCGGCGATCTATCGCAAGCGCAAATGCTGGCGGCGATGCGCCATCTCGAGCCGAGCGACGATTTTCGCAGCACCTTCCAATACTCCAACCTCGGCTACCTGGTCGCAAGCATGGTGGTAGAGCGCGTCAGCGGCCAGAGCTGGGCCGCGTTCACCCGCGCGCTGACGGACAAGCTGCACATGGAGGTGACGTTCACCGTGAAGGAGCTCGCCGCGGCCGCCGACGCCGCCGTGCCCTACGCGATGGCGGGGGACACCCGGCTGCGCTCAATGCTGTGGCCGGTCAGCGTGACGGCGGCGGGGGGCATGAGCACGTCGATTGCGAGCTTCGCGAACTGGCTTCGTTTTCACCTCGGCAAGGGCGAGTTCGAAGGACAACGGCTCCTGTCGGCGGGCCTGGTGCACGAGCTGCAAAAGCCGCGCGTGCATGTCGGCGCGCCCGAATTCGCCGAGTACAGCGATGTGCATTACGGGCTCGGCTTCCGCGCGCACCGGTATCGCGGAGAGCGCGTGGTCTGGCACGGCGGCGGATTCACCGGCACGAACACGCTGATGGCGATGCTGCCCGATCGTGGTGTCGGCGTTGCCGTCCTCGCCAACATCGGGATGGTCCCGCACTTTGCGCCGCACATCCTCGCGAACTATGTCTTCGACCGCGTATGCGGCAAGGAGCCCGCCCCATGGCTCGATCGTTTTCGTGAGCAGCGGCGCGCATTCGTCGTGCAGCGGGACGCCGACCGACGGGCGGGAGCAGTCTCGCCCAGGCCAACCACCCAGCCGCCCCGCGAACTCACGGACTACGCCGGTGACTACGAGCATCCAGGCTATGGCCGGATCGCGATCACCCATGCGGAGGGCAGATTGCGCTGGGCGTTTCGCGGCATGTCCGAGCCGCTCGCGCATCGGCACCACGATACGTTCGAGCTGCCCGAGTCGCCCGCGTCGCCCGGCGGTCTGCTGCCCGGTCGGCTTCCCCTCGCATTTTCAATCGACCGCGGCGGCAATATTGCGAGCGTGGCCGTTCCGTTCGAGCCGCTCGTCAAGGACATTGTCTTCACCCGCGTCTCGGGGTGACGGGTGCTGCAGAACCATCAGCTCAGCCAGACTTGGCCCTCCTGAGCCCGCTGCCGGCTACGCGCAGTTCGCGCGGCGGGTTCGCATTGCTCCCACGTCGTTGGGCCCCGGTCCCTCCCCGGGTGCCAGCGCAGCTTCCCGGCGCGGGGGCGTGCGGGGGCGCAGAAGAAGTATCCCTCGGAACGGAACTGTCTTGCCCCGATGGATCGTTGTAGCGCCCCGCCATATTTTGGTTTGATGTCGCGGCCAACGACGGCACGCTGCCAGGGAGTGCCGATTCGATTGCCGCTCGCGACTGCGATCACAACCTCGCACTCGAGGTCGAGGCCATGAAGGTCCTGAGGACAGCTCCGCTTTCAGCTTTCTTTCTACTCCTCGGCACGGCGCTGGATTGCCAGGCCCAGGTCCCGGCGAACGCGGCCCTTTGTCCGCCTTACAACAGCTATCGCACCTGCAACGTGGTGAACGCTCTGGTCAACTATCGATTGGATTATGCCCAGTCCCAACGATACTTCTGCGCGGCACGACCTTCGGCTTCCGCCGCCGCGCCGACCGTGCCGGCTTGCGTGGACCGCAACTTTCGGGAAATCACCCGCCGTGTCCGGGGCAACGCGGCCGCGCAAGCCAATCTGCGACTTTGCCTCGAGATTGCCTGCGAGAATGAAATTACGCGACGTTGCAGCCCGGTGCGCCCCGCGGCGGCGACGTTTACGCTCGAAACCGATCGTAACGGATACCCGCGGTTTGCCCTCCAACGTTGCAGCGGCGGGCGGGCGCATGTCGGCAGACCCGCAGGCTCCATGCCGCCTTTTGCGAGCATGTTGGACGAGGTACGCGTGACGCCCAACGACGAAACCACGGGCGGAATTATTTTTCCCACGTTTGACCCGTGTGAAGTTTATCGCGCCAGCGAGAGAAGCTGCTCCGCCAACTAGAGCACGCTTCGCGGACACGGAGCAGCGCCCCATCCATCGCATCGCGCGGCGCTCGGCGCCCGCGCGCCTCAGGGCGCGGGTTTCTGTCGCCGGGGCAACGGTCCGATGCGTTAACCGGATCGAAACCATTTGCTGCCGAGCATTGCAGGCAGCGCGCCCTGCACCGAGACGCCGACGTGCATTTGAGGAGGAGGGCCGGGCTTTGCGGCTGGTCAACGCTCTGCGCGCCGATCCCCGTCGGATTTGCGCGGCGATTGCAGCAGCGCTCGTCGTCGCCGTGGTCGCCATAACCGCGACCTCGCTCGTGGAGGGACGTCGGGGGGCGCTCGCGCAAGCGCGGAACTACACCGAGACCCTGGTCAGCACGGCCTCCGAGCACATCGCGCGCACTTTCGAATCCATCAACCGTGCGCTCGAGGCCGCGGTCGACGCGCATCTCGACTTCGAAGCCGGACGCTACGGCGACGGGCTGCAGGCCCGCCAGCGCGCCCACGAGGTGCTGCGCTCAATCCAGCACGGCTCGGCCGCGCTGACCGGTATCGCCTGGATCGACCGCGAGGGCCAACGGGTCGCAGCGTCGACGGTACGCGACGCGCCGCCTTTGAACATCCGCGGCCAGGCCGCTTTCGACATCCATCTGGAGCGCGACAACGTCGAGTTCTTCATCAGCCCGCCCTATCGATCGCCGGTGACCGGCGCCTGGGTCGTCGCCGTATCGCGGCGACTGTTCAACGACCACGGCGACTTCGCCGGGGTCGCGATCGGCGGGCTCAACCTTACCTACCTCATCGACGCGTACGGCGCGTTCGAGCGCTCGCTCAACGGCGTCGTGTCGCTCTACCTCGACAACGGCGCGGTGCTGCTGCAGGGCGCGGAAACCCGCTCGATCATCGGCAGCTCGGATGCCGACACGCCGCTGTTCCGCGTGCACCTCCCGCAGGCGAGCGCAGGCACCTTCTCTGACGAAGACGACAACGGAAACGAGCGGCTGGTGAGCTACCGGCGCGTCGCCGGATTCCCGCTCGTGGTTGCGGTCGCGATCGAGGAGCGTACGGTGCTTGCGGCATGGCAACGCTCGAGCGCCATCGTCGCCATATTCGCGCTGGTGCTCGTCTGCGGCATCGTCGGCGGCGCGTGGGCGATCGCGCGCGCGCTCGAGCGCAACGCCAAGGTCCAGCGCGACATCACGCGCGCCGCAGCCCGCGCCGAGGCGGCTAATCGCGCCAAGTCCGATTTCCTGGCCATGATGAGCCACGAGATCCGCACGCCGATGAACGGCGTCGTGGGTTATGCCGACCTGCTGCTCGAGCGCGCGCGCGATCCCGAGTTGCAGGGCTATGCGCGCATCGTGCGCGAGTCCGCTTCCGGGCTGCTCACGGTGATCAACGACATCCTCGATTTTTCGCGCATCGAAGCGCAGAAGCTGCAATTGGAGACGGATGCGATCGACCTGCGAAAAATCGTCGGCGACGCGGTCGAGCTGTTCCGGCCGACGGCAGCCGCCAAGCGGATCGACCTGCACTGCGATGTCGCGCAGGACGTGCCGCGGCATCTGCGCGGCGATGGCGGACGGCTGCGCCAGATCCTCACCAACCTGCTCGGCAACGCGGTCAAGTTCACCGACGCGGGCTCGATCCGGGTCGAAACGACGCTGGTGACGGCGGCCAAGGGGCGGGCCACGATCAAGGTCGCGGTCGTCGATACCGGCATCGGCATCCCGCCCGAAGCGATGGGCCGGCTGTTCCGACGGTTCTCGCAGGCCGATTCGACGATCGGGCGACGCTACGGCGGGACAGGATTGGGCCTGGCGATCTGCAAGCGTCTCGCCGAGATGATGGGCGGCGAGGTCGGCGTGCAGTCGACGCCGGGATCGGGCAGCACATTCTGGTTCACCGCCGATCTTGCCATCGCCGAAAGCGTCGAGGCCGCTGCGAGCGGCGACGGCGTTCCGTCCGAGAGCGTGCCGCCGGCGCGCATCCTGGTCGCCGACGACATCGACGTGAACCGCACCCTGGCCGAGGAGGTCCTGCGCGCCGCCGGTCATCGCGTCGAGAGCGTCAGCGACGGCAAGGCCGCCGTCGACCGCGTCGCGTCGGGGGACTTCGATCTGGTCCTGATGGACATCAACATGCCGGTGATGAACGGGCTCGAGGCGGTCGCGCGCATCCGGCGCCTGCCGGAAGGCAAGGGCTCGCTGCCGGTCCTGGCCCTCACCGCGAGCGCAACCGTCGAGGAGCGCGAGCGCTGCATCGTCGCCGGCATGGACGACTGCATCACCAAGCCGATCGATCGCGTTGCGCTGCTGCGGGCGATCGGGCAATGGACCGCGGCAGTGCGCACCGCTCCCGTCGATGTCGCATGGATACAACCCGGGGCCGCCGCCAAGCCCATCGTCGATCTCGACTATCTCCGCGGCCTCGAGCGCTCGATCGGCAAGAAGGTCATCCTCGAGATGATCGGCCAGCTCACGGAGCCGCTACGCACCATGACCGTCGAGATGTCGGAAGCCACCCGCACCGGATGCTGGGGCGAGCTCGCCGCCCTCGCGCATGCCCGCGCCTCGGCGACCGGCAATGTCGGCGCCATGGCGCTGTGCGAGCTGTGCCGCAGCATCGAGCGCCGCGCGACGGCGCTTGCGCGTCATCCCACCGATGCGATCGAGCCCGCACCGCCCGAACTGCTGGCCCTGCTCGGCAAGGTGCCGGGCGCGGTCCAGGCGGCGCGCGATGGCCTGGAGCACTACGCCGCGGAGCGCGCCGCAGCCTGAGGGGCGGGGCCCTCAGCCCGCACGCGCGAGCGAAGCCCGCGGGTCATGGCGGCGCGTCGGCCGCCCTGCGACAGACTGCCGTGAAAATTGCTTCGAGAGCGATCCATCCGCGTAGGGGCGACCCATGGGTCGCCCGTCTTCGCAAGATCGCGCCGAAAGGACGACGCATGCGTCGCCCCTACGCCGGCGCGACCGCTCGCGATTTTCAGACATCCCGACGCGAGCGCTGCGCGCGCAGGCCGTCTGCTATGGAAGTGGAATAGAGCACGATCGCGCCGCACTCGTAGGGGCCGGCCCTCGGCCGGCCCGGCCCGCCGAAGGCGGGCGGTGAGTGCCGCCGGCACGCCCGCGGGCTTCGCCCGCGCGGGCGGGCCGAGGGCCCGCCCCTACGAAATGCGGCGCGGTCCGCTCCCGATTTTCAACCATCGTGGTGCGCGCGCCGCGCGCTGCGTGTCTCAGGGGGCGGGCCGAGGGGCACGCCCTCGCGGATACCGCATCGCCGTCTGGAATTTCCATCTGGTGCGCGACCGGCGCACTGAGGGTCTCGGAAGCAGCCGGCCCTCTCAGGTCTTCGGTCGCGGCTCGCGCCCGCGCACACGCGAAGCCAGGTCTGCGACATCGGCGGCCTGATCCGGCGGCTCGCCTGCGGGCGGGTTTTCCAGGAGATAGACCAGGCCTTCGTTGACCTGATGGACGACGTCGAGCTCGTATTTGGCGGGCTCCGGCCGCAGCCGCCGCAGCTGATCGAGCACCTCTTCGCGGCTCCAGACGCCTTTCGCGACCAGCAGGTCGACCAGCATGAAGATCGTCATGCTCGCGCCCGCGACCATCGAGAGCGCGTCCCTTTCGATATTGCTCGTGCGCTCCTCGATATTCTGCAAGCGGCTCTGCAGGTCTTCGTCCATCGGCGTCTCCCTCGTTGGGCAACGAGGGATCGTGCCCGGCTTGGCGCGCTCTGTCGAATCGGCGGTGTGGCGGCGCGTCGCCCCTGCGTCGGCCCGAGGGTTTCGGATTCCATAACCCGCGAAGCCGGCCAGCCGAGGGGTCTGGAAATCATGGCCCGGCCACGGTAGCGTTGCCGCGAGGCCTGCGTCTGCGAGCAAGCCGCAGGACGAGCATTTCCGAGCGAGTTCTAATGACCGCAGTGTCGACGTCGCTCGATAATCGGCCCGGCAGCCAGAACGAGTTTCCCTGGCAGGAACCCTTGCCCTTGAGCCTGCGGCTGGCCAAAGGGGTGGTGCTCGTCATCGTCGTGGCCGTCGTCGTCGTGCCGTTCCTGAGCGTGCTCGCCACGAGCCTCGCTGCCGACCAGGACATCATCCGCTCGGGCGGCTTCGTGCTGTTTCCGGAGAACCCGACGCTGAACGCCTACGCCAGCGTCCTGCGGGGCGGGGTCGTGGCGCGCGCGCTGACGGTGAGCATCGGCGTCACTCTGGTGGGAACCGTGGTCAGCATCGTCATGACCGGGCTGATGGCCTACGGCCTCGCCCGGCGCGCGCGCGGGACCCGCGTGGTCGTCTACCTGGTCCTGTTCACCATGCTGTTCACGCCGGGGATCATCCCGAGCTACCTCGTGGTGAAGGAACTGGGGCTGCTGGGATCCTACGCGTCGCTGGTCCTGCCGGTGGCGATCAACGTCTTCAACCTGGTGGTCATGCGGCAGTTCTTCATGGAGATCCCGGAGGAATTGCTCGACGCGGCGCGCATCGACGGAGCGAGCGAGCTCCGCATCCTGTGGAGCGTCGTCCTGCCGCTGGCACAACCCGTCATCGCCGTGATCGGGCTGTTCTATGCGGTATCCTACTGGAACGCCTTTTTTCACGCGCTGCTCTATCTCGACGACAACAGCCAGTGGCCCCTGCAATTGATCGTGCGGATGTATGTCCTGCAGGGCTCGAGCCTCGCGGCCGCGGGGGCCGGGGATGGGACGCCGCTGGTGCCGCAATCGTTGCAGATGGCCATCGTCATCCTGGCGATCATTCCGATCCTGATGATCTATCCCTTCCTGCAGCGCTACTTCACCTCCGGCGTGCTGTCCGGAGCGATCAAGGGTTGAGAAGACCAACCCGCAACCAAGGATGCAAGAAATGCGGCTCAAAGGGAGGAATGCGATGTCTGGCAAGGAGACGCGCACCGTCGATCGCCGCCAGCTTCTCACGCTCGGGGCAGGGGGCCTCGGTGCCCTGGCGCTGGGCGGGACGACGCTGTCGGCCACGACGGCGGTGGCGCAGACTCGCAGCCCGGCGCTGCCGAACTACGCCCCCGCGAACGTTGCGCCGCCCGACATTCCGGGCAATGCCGCGGGCGCCGAGCCAGGCTGGATCAACTTCCCGCGGAACCTCGTCAAGCTGGTTTCCGAACCTCCGGGTCGCGGCGGCGAAGTCAACGCCATGTCGCTTTGGGTCAACGCGATCCCGACGCCGATGGAGCGGAACGTCGCCTGGCAGCGGCTGAACGCGAGCCTGGGCACGACGCTGAAGATGAACCTGGTGCCGCAGGCGGACTATGCGGCGAGATGGGGAACGGTCACCGCCGGCGGCAACCTGCCGGACCTGATGTATATCTCGATCGTGCCGGTGCTCCCGAACGTCGCGGCGTTCGTCAGGGCGTCGTGCGCCGAGCTTTCCGAGCATCTGGGCGGCGACGCCGTCAGGGCTTATCCCGGCCTCGCGAGCTTTCCGTCCGCCTCGTGGAACCAGTGCATGATCGAGGGCAAGCTGTGGGGCGTGCCGATCGCGCGGCCGATCACGGGCTGGCCGCTCTACGTGCAGACGACCCTGCTGGAGCGGCTGGGCATGGCCGGCGCCTATCCGCGCAATGCCGACGACTTCAAGGCCTTCTGCAGGGCGCTCACCAATCCCGCGCAGAACCGGTGGGCGTTCGGGGTCACCAACGACACCACCACCGGCCCCTATTCGATGACGTGGTTCCAGGGTGTCTTCCGCGCGCCGAACAACTGGCGCCGCGGGCCGAATGGAGCCTTGACGAAGGACATCGAGACCGAGGAGTACAAGGCGGCGCTCGTCTATCTGCGCGAGCTGGTGCAGCTCGGCTACGTCTCGCCCGACGTGAAGGCGAACCCCGACATCACCAACGACATGTTCGCCGGCAAGATCGTCATGCGGGCCAACGCCTGGAACGCCTATCAGCAGCTCTACGTCGACCAGGCGGCCACGCTCAACCAAGTCTACCGGATCATTCCGCCGTTCGGCCATGACGGCAATCCGGGGACGAACCTGCTCGGGCCGGGCAATTTCGGCTGGGTCGTGATCAAGCGGGCGCCCCCGGACCGGGTGCGGGAGCTGCTCAGGATCCTGAACTACCTCGCCTGTCCGTTCGGCAGCGAGGAGTTCATGACCTCGAAATTCGGGGTGGAAGGCGTCGACTACACGTTCAACGCCAGGGGCTCGCCGACCTATACGCCGCAGGGCCTCGCCGAGCTGCCCGGCGGGCCCAACACCGTGCCGTGGGGCTATGTCTCGACCGCCGCGCCATGGCTGTTCTCGCCGAGCGTGCCGGAGTATGCGCGGTTCGCGTCGGAAGAGGAGCGAGCGATGATCGCGGTCGGCGTCGCCGATCCGACGAAGGGCCACTACTCGCCGACCGATGCGCGACGCGGGGCACAGCTCGAACGCCTCATCTTCGACCGCGTGTCGGATATTGCCGCCGGCCGCAGGCCGGTCGGCGATCTCGACCGCCTGGTGGTGGACTGGAAGGCGCAGGGCGGCGACGAGGTACGCGCCGAGTACCAGCGGGCCATCGCCGGCTGACGCGTCGCCTCGTCTCTCTGGGGCGGCCGGACGCCACGCGCCCGGCCGCAACGGGGGACGCGTCGAAGCGCGGAGCTGACAGGCAAATCGGATGAGCGCGACCGAGCTGGTCTATCGAATCTACATCGCGTGTCCGCAGCAGCAGGTGTGGACCGCCTTGTACGAGCCGGAGCACACGGCGGTTTACTGGGGCGTCAGGTTGACCAGCGACTGGGCGGTGGGTTCCCCGATCACATGGTTCTACGCCGGGGTCACGCTGGTCGATCCCGGCTCGGTCGTGGTGGCGTTCGATCCTCCCCGTCGCCTGTCCTACACGTGGCACACGACCACGAAGGAGTTCGCGCGCGCGGTCGGCATGGGCGAGGATATGCAGCGGCGGCTGGCCGCGGAGCGGCGATCGACGATCAGCTTCGATCTCGAGCCGTTCGAGAGCATGACCAAGGTGGTTCTCACGCAGAGCGGCTTCGAGCCTGGCAGTGCCAAGCTGGCCAGCCTTACCGAGAGCTGGCCCAGGATCATGTCCCAGCTGAAGACCTATCTCGAGCGGGGGCAGGAGCCTTCGCGGAGCGGAGTCGGGGCCGCAGGCCGACATGGGACGACTTGAAGGCAGGGTTGCGATCATCACCGGCGCCGGTTCGGGTATCGGCCGGGCCACCGCGGCGCTCTTCGCAAGTGAAGGGGCACGCATTGCGGCGGTCGACCAGATTTCGGCCCAGGCCGAGGAGACCGTCGCGGGCATTCGCGCCGCCGGCGGTGCTGCGATCGCCGTCGCGGCCGATGTGACCCGCGCCGCGGATGTCGCGACGATGGTCGCTCGCACGATCGATGAATGGGGACGCGTCGACATCCTCCACAACAACGCCGGCATCTCGATGAACCCGACCCGGATCGAGGACATGGACGATGCCTTGTTCGATCGGATGTTTGCCGTGAACGTGCGCAGCGTCTACCTTGGCGCGAAGAGCGTCGTTCCGCACATGAAGCACCAGGGCGGCGGCGTCATCCTCAACACCGGCTCGGCTTCGGGCATCCGGCCGAGACCCGGCGCCGCGGCCTACTCGGCCTCGAAGGGAGCGGTCATCGCGCTGAGCAAGTCGCTGGCGATCGAGCTGGCGCCGTTCGGGATCAGGGTCGTCTCGATAAATCCCTTTGCGACCGACACCCCCATGCTGCGCGCCCAGATGGCGCAGCAAGGCTCCGAAGCGGCGGAGAAGGCACGCGTCGCGGCGATCCCGCTCGGCCGCCTGCTGACCGCCGACGACGTGGCGCAGGCGGCGCTGTTCCTTGCCTCCGACGCCGCCGCCATGGTGACCGGAACGGCGTTCGAGATCGACGGAGGGCGGCTGATTTGATTCGCGCGTGGCAATTCCGGGGGATCTGGACCGGCTCCTGATCCGGCGGGCGCATTGCGTCCGACCCGGAAAGCGCGCCCCCCGTCGTCCGCCCAGGAGGCTGAATTCGATGTCGGAGAAGAAGCTCAGGTTCGCGATCATCGGGCTGGATCACAATCACTGCTACAATCACGCCGCGATCCTCGCGCGCGCCGGCGCCGAGTTCGCCGCCGTCTACGGCGACCAGCCGGAGCAGGTCGCGGAGTTCGCCCGGACCTACCCCGACATACCGGCCGCGCGGTCGATGGAGGCCATTCTCGAGGATCGCACCATCGACATGGTCGGCGGCGCCCCCGTGCCGGCAAAGCGGGCGGCGATCGCGATCCAGGCGATGCGCCACGGCAAGGACGTGCTCGCCGACAAGCCTGCCGCGGTCAGCCTGGAACAGCTCGACGAGCTCGAGCGGGTGCAGCGCGAGACGGGGAGAATCTGGGCCTTCTACAGCAACGAGCATCACGATCGCCGTTGCACGGTGCGCGCCGGCGAACTGGTCGCGCAGGGGGCGATCGGCCGCGTGGTGCAGACGACGGGCTTCGGGCCCCATTTTCTCCGCGCCATGCAGCGCCCCCCATGGTTCTTCAGCCCGTCGACCTCGGGCGGCATCATCGGCGACCTCGGCGCCCACCAGATCGAGCAGTTCCTGTCCTTCACCGGCTCGACCTCGGCCGAGGTCACGCTCGCGCAGACCGGCAATTTCGCCAATCCCGAGCAGCCCGAGTTCGAGGACTACGGCGAGGCGGCCCTGATCGGCAATGGCGGCGTCGGCTGGTTCCGCGTGGACTGGTACACGCCTTCGAGCATCCGCGTCCCGGGCGACATCCGCCTCTTCATCCTCGGTACCGAAGGCTATATCGAGGCGCGCAAATACATCGACCCCGCCGGGCGTCCCGGCGTGGTCGACGGCACCGGCAGTGCTGCAACCGAGCATCTCCTGCTGGTGAACCGCGAGGGGGCGCGGTTCGTCGACCTGAGCGACGTCAGGCCGAAGTTCGGCTCGCGGTTCGTCCACGACGTCAGGAACCGGACGAACACCGCGATTCCGCAGGCCCGCAGCTTCCTCGCGGTCCGCCTGGCAGCGCAGGCCCAGGCCATGGCCCGACGCCTGGCGAACACCGACCCGCCGGTGACGCAGGGCGACCTGCAGTCGGCCGCTGTGCGGCGACCAGCGGGCTGAGCGCCGGCGCGCCGCGGCAAGCGCCGACATGGGGCAGCCCAGAGACGTGCGATCCAGGCAGCGCTCGCCGACCCGACGCGAGCGGTGGCGCGCGCACTGGCCGATATGGGCGCTGGTGCTGCCCGGGCTCCTCTACTTCCTGGTCTTCCACTATCTGCCGCTGTTCGGATATGTCATCGCGTTCCAGGATTACCTGCCGTTCCTCGGCTTCACGCAGAGCGAGTGGGTCGGGCTGGACAACTTCCGGCGGATGTTCGCCGACCCCCGATTCTGGGATGCGGTGGTCAACACGCTGACGATCTCGGGCCTGCAGCTGGTGCTGTTCTTCCCGGCACCGATCGCGCTCGCGATCGTCATCGACAGCCTGGTGTCGACCCGCGTGCGGCGCATCGTGCAGAGCGTGATCTATCTTCCCCACTTCATCTCATGGGTGATCGTGGTTGCCCTGTTCCAGCACGTCCTGGGCGGCACCGGGTTGCTGGCGCAGGGAATGCGGAACCTGGGCCTGCCGTCGCCGAATCTCATGGCCGACCCCGGCCTGTTCAAGTGGATGATGGTGGTGCAGCTGATCTGGAAGGAGACCGGCTGGGGCACGATCATCTACCTGGCGGCACTGCTCAGCATCGACCGCACCCTCTACGAGGCCGCGGCGGTCGACGGCGCCGGGCGCTGGCGGCGGCTCTGGCACATCACGCTCCCCGGACTGGTCGGCATCACGGTGCTGCTGGCAATCCTGCGGCTCGGTCAGATCCTGTCGGTCGGGTTCGAGCAGATCCTGCTGCAGCGCGAGTTCGTCGGTCCCGATGCCGGCGAGGTGCTCGACACCTACGTCTACTACAACGGCATCGCCGGCGGCGAATGGAGCATCACGGCCGCCGCCGGCCTGATCAAGGGCGTGGTCGGCGCCGCGATGGTGTTCGGCGCGGATCGTGTCGCGCGCCACTTCTGGCAGACGGGGATCTTCGCGGGCAGAGTGACGTGAGCGCGGGCGCCGGACGCCCGTTGTGAACAGGCACAACGGCGCCGTGCACAATGGAATCCCCCCGGACCCTGGATGAGCGTTGAAATTCACGTCGGCGCTTCAACCCAGGCTGCAGGGTCCGACCAATGGAGATCTCAAGCACCGTCGTGTTACATTGCGCATACTGCTCCTTGGCTCGCGTAGTTCGTCCTGGCTGGCGCAGCTCGCATGTCACGAAAATCCAAAGCGACCGGTGATGGCGGTCATCTGACCCACGCGGACGGTCATTTGCATGTCGCGCTCGACAACATGCCGGGCGCGCTCGTTTATACGGACGAAGACCTGAAGATCGTCTTCTGCAACGATCGCTTCAAGGAGATGTACCGGGCGCCTCCCGATCTGCTTCGGGCCGGCAGACCCTATCCCGACTTCCTCCGCTATCTGGCGGAGAATGGATACTACGGGAAGGGCGACGTAGAGGAACTGGTCGCGCGCCGCGTAGAAAGCCTGCGCAACCCGTCCGGCAAGGTCTTCGAGGATCGCACGCCGGACGGACGTTTCTATCGCATTCGGCGTCGTCGCACGGCAGCGGGCGGCACCGTAACGGTGATGACAGACATCAGCGAGCAGAAGCAAGCTGAGCACACTCTCATCCAAAAAGAGGCGCTGCTGCACGTCGCGCTCGACAACATGCCCGGTGCGCTCGTCTATACCGATCCGGACCTGAACATCGTCTTCTGCAACGAGCGCTTCAAGGAGATGTATCGCGCGCCCGCCGAGCTATTGCAGCCCGGCCGTCCTTATCCCGACTTCCTCCGCTATCTCGCGGAGAATGGATATTACGGGACGGGCGACGTCGAGGCTCTGGTCGCCCGACGCGTCGAGAGCCTGAGAAATCCGTCTGCCCAGAGCTTCGAGGACCGCACGCCGGACGGACGCTTCCTTCGCATCCGGCGTCGTCGCACGGCTGCGGGCGGCACCGTGACGGTGATGACAGACATCACCGAGCAGAAGCAAGCCGAGCAGATCCTCACCCAAAAGGAGGCCCAACTGCACGTCGCGCTCGACAACATGCCCGGCGCGCTCGTCTACACCAATCGGGACCTGGACATCGTGTTTTGCAATGAACGCTTCAAGGAGATGTACCGGGCGCCTGCCGAGCTGCTCCAGCCCGGCCGGCCCTATCCCGACTTTCTGCGCTACCTCGCGCAGGCCGGCTACTATGGCGAGGGCAACGTCGACGCCCTGGTCGCCCGACGCGTCGAGAGCCTGAGAAACCCGTCGAGCGAGAGCTTCGAGGACCGCACGCCGGACGGACGCTTCTATCGTATCCGGCGTCGCCGCTCCGCGGCGGGCGGCACGGTGACCGTCATGACCGACATCACCGAGGAGAAGCGCGGCGAGCTCGCCCTCGTCGAGGCGCGGCAACGCTTGGAAGCGGCGAACGGCGCCATCACCGAGCAGAACCGCACCCTCGAGGCGCTTTCGGCAAAGCTGTCGAAGTACCTCTCCCCTCAGGTCTATCAGTCGATCTTCAGCGGGACGCAGTCGGTCGAGATCTCGTCCAAGCGCAAGAAGCTGACGGTCTTCTTTTCCGATATCGCGGGGTTTACCGAGACGACCGACAACCTCGAGTCGGAGGAGCTGACGGACGTCCTCAATCAATACCTGACCGAAATGTCGACGATCGCTTTGGCGCACGGCGCTACGGTCGACAAGTACATCGGCGATGCCATGCTCCTGTTCTTCGGTGATCCCGACTCGAAGGGCGTCGCAGGGGATGCCAAGGCATGCGTCACGATGGCGGTCGCAATGCAGCGCCGCATGCGCGAGCTCGAGCACGAGTGGCGCCGGCGCGGCCTCGAACGCCCGTTCCGGATCCGCATCGGCATCAGCACCGGCTTCTGCACGGTCGGCAATTTCGGCAGCAAGGACCGGATGGACTACACGATCATCGGCAACGAGGTGAACCTCGCGGCTCGTCTTCAGTCCGCGGTCGAGCCCGGCGGCATATTGCTGTCGCACGAGACCAATGCCCTGGTGCAGGACATTGTTCTAACCGAAGAGTTCCCGCCGATGACGGTGAAGGGCTTTTTGAAGCCTATCAAGACCTACAAGGTCATGGGCACCTACAAGGAACTGGTCGACGAAGGGCGGGTCGTCCTGCAGGAACGGGAAGGACTAAGGGTACTGGTCGACCTGACCAAGCAGGTGAGCCCCGAGGCCATCAAGATCCTGGAGGACGTGCTCGCGGAGATGAAGAGGAGAGTACCGGCGACCTGAGACCTGAGCGCGGCGCATGGCCCCGAAACGAGCGAACGATGCTGTCCCTGGCATGTTCTGCCGACGCGACAGCGGCCGCGCGCCATCCGAGGATGTGCGATGCGCTGGAGCTTTGCGGTTTTCCTTCTGATCGCCGGCGCGGTTGCGTCAGCGCACGCTCCGCCGGCAGCGGCTCAGCCCGCTGCCTGCCCGCCGAACGGGCAGGGCGTGCGGCAGCCGATGGTATGCCTGTGCACGCCGGAGGACATGCAAAGCGGGCGCTCGATCTGGGGCACCGACATCTACACCGACGATTCGCATGTCTGCGCCGCGGCGCTGCATGCCGGCGTCCTCGGTCGCCAAGGCGGCGTTCTGCGCCTGTCGCCGCTGCCCGGCCAGCAGAGCTATCCCGGGTCCGCGCGCAACGGGGTCGTGTCGGGCCCCTACGGCCGCTGGGAACGGTCGTTCGGCCTTGCGCCCGTTCCCGGCCAGCCGCCTGCGAACACGGCGGCAGGCGGACCTCCACCGCCGGCGGCGGAGCAGGCCGATCGCGCGCTGTGCGCCGGCAGCGGGACCTCGGCGCAGGGGCATCGCGACCGCATCGCCGCCTGCACGCGGCTGATCGAAGCCGGCTTGACCGGCAACGCGCTGCGCGACGCGCTCAACGGCCGGGGCTTGAGCGCACTCGAGCTCAGGCAGGGAGATGCGGCGCTGCAGGATTTTTCGCGCGCGGTCGCGATCGATCCGCGCTTCGTGCCCGGCCACTACAACCTTGGCCTCGTGCATGCGGCAGCCGGCCGCACTGCTGAGGCGCTACGTGCGTTCGACCGCGCCATCGAGCTGGCGCCGAACCAGTGGCAGCCGCATTTCGAGCGTGCCTTCCTCCTCGCCTTCTCGGGCGAGCACGAGCAGGCCCTGCGCGGCTTCGCGCGCGTGCTCGAGCTCAATGCGCGCGCCGCGAACGCCTATTATGGCCGCGGCAGCGTCCTCGCCGCGTTGTCGCGCTACGACGAGGCGGGCCGCGATTTCGATCGCGCGCTGGAGCTTCAGCCCGATGCGCCGACCGCGCTGGTCGCACGCGCCTTCAACGCGCTGGCGCTGGGGCGGCGCGAAGCGGCGCTCGCGGATTTCGAGCGCGCCCTCCAGCTCGGCGGCGGCGCGCCGGCGAGCCTGATGAATCGCGCGGCAGGCTGGGTACTGCTGCGGGAGACCGCTGCGGCAGTGGCCGACTACGAGCGCACCGCCGCCGCCGTGGGCGATGACGGCGCCACGCACAATCTGCGCTGCTTCGCGCTGGCCATGCTCGGACGGGCCGATGAGGCGGTGGCGAGCTGCGACCGCGCCGTCCAGTTGCGGCCCGACGATGCCGACCCTTTGCGTAGCCGCGCCTACGCCCTGCTGCGCCTGGGCCGCCTCGACGCCGCGCTCGTCGACTACAACCGTGCGCTTGCAATGGTGCCGAATTCGGGAACAGGGCTCTACGGGCGCGCGATCGTGCTCGCGCGCAGCGGCGACGAAGCGGGCGCGGCACGCGACCGCGAGGCGGCACTGCGGCTCGACCCGCAGGTGCAGCGACGC
>JADMIO011053094.1_pt1 | contig 47248 bp, 43 predicted proteins | sample 8958161 | NCBI WGS metagenome assembly JADMIO01 (sample SAMN16585339, study PRJNA669376) | soil metagenome | isolation source: Crop rotation soil | place: USA: Cullars Rotation, Alabama | collected 2011
CCGCGACTTCAAGTCACGTGAATTCCAAGCTTCGGATCCCACTGTGCTGGAAAGGTCGGATGCGATCGACCGGACGAGTGCGGCGAAATCAGGTACCTCCGCCTCGGGCAGGCCCGCGGCCGGCTCGTCGAGCAGGACGAAGGCCGGTTCGGTCGCGAGCGCGCGGGCGACACCGAGCCGCCGCTCGTCGCCGTGCGCGAGCGCCGCGGCCGGTGCGTCGGCGTAGCGGTCGAGACCGAGCCGCTCGAGCAGCGCATCGGCCCGGCGCGTGGCTTCACGGGGCGCCGCGCCGACCCCGAGCGCCGAGACCTCGACGTTCTCGCGCACCGTCAGGTCGCGGAACGCGTGTGCGTGCTGAAAGGTTCGTGCGAGCCCCTTGCGTCCGCGCCGGTGCGGCGACCAGCGCGTGACGTCCTGACCCGCGAGCTCCACCGACCCCTCGTCGGGCCGATCGAAGCCGGTGAGGACGTTCACGAGCGTCGACTTGCCGGCGCCGTTCGGGCCGATCAGCCCGACCACCTCGCCGCGGCCGAGCGCCAGCGTGACGCCGCGAAGCGCCTGCACGCCGTCGAAGGCGCGTGAGACAGAGGAGGCCCGGAGGGTGTCTCCGGGCCTCCTCTCCGACTCGAGCTGCGTCGTGTCGGCCACCAAGGTCGCTAGATCTTGACGACGACCTTGGCGACGACCGTGCCGACGAGGCGAGCCTTGTTGTTGTTGATCTTGATCACGCGGTACTGCCGTCCGAACACCGAGTGCAGCTTCGGCGAGAAGCTGACCTTGCCCGACAGCGTCGGGACGCCCTTGAACTTCTGGAGGGTCGCCGCGAGCGTCGCGCCGTCGGTCGAGCCGTTCGACCGGCGGATCGCCGTGACGACGCCGTCGATCGCGGCCGAGCCGGTGATGAAGCCGCCGGTGCCCGCCTTGACCTGCTTGGCGAGCTTGTTGACGGCCGGGTTCGGGTCGTCGCCGAAGATCGACGCGTACGTGACGAAGTAGTAGTTCGTCACCGGCGGGCTCTTCGGCAGCCAGTACACGCCGTCGCCGGCCCACGAGTTCAGCACCGGCGTGTCGTTCCCGGCGCTGCGCATTCCGGAGATCAGCGTCGAAAGGGCGCCGAACGCACCGGCCGTCGAGGTGACGACGACGTCCGCCTTGACGTTGTTCAGGCGGCTGATCGCGTTGTTGACGTCGTTCCCACCGAGGGAGTGGTACGTCTCCTGGTCGACGATCTTGCCGCCGAGCTGCGTGAAGCGCACCTTGAACGCCTGGACGACGTTCTTGAAGTAGACGATCACGCCGTCCGTCGCGAGCGCGGCCGAGCGCCACCCGTGCGCCCACGCGTACTGCGCCATCGCCGAGCCCTCGTCCTGCGCCACGTTGCCGAAGCTGAACGCGAGCTTGCCCTTCGGGCCGAAGCGCTTCGGGCCCATCTGGTCGGTGCCGATGCACGGCGCGATCGCAAGCACGCCGCGGTTGATGGCTTCCTGGACGACCGGTGCCGCCAGGTCCACGTCGCAGGTGGTGAAGATGATGTTCGCGCCGCCGCTCAGGAGCTTCAGCGCACACGCCTTCGCCACCGCAGGCTTGTTGCCCTGCGTGTCGCAGGTCTTGATCTGGAGCGTGCGTCCGTCGACGCCGCCCTTCGCGTTCCATTGCTTCACGCGCAGCTGGGCGGCCGCGAGAGCCGGCCCGTCGAACGGCGCCATCGCGCCCTTGCTGTCGAACGCCCAGCCGATCGTGATCGGCGATGCCTTGTGCATCGACGTCCGGGCGGCCGCAGTCGCTGCGAGCGCGACGAGCGCGATCACAGCGACGGCGGCAACGAGCCCCACACGGGACCGTCTCCTCATGTCGTCTCCTCCACTCCTTGGGGGGTCAGGTGCATGGACCAGCACTGCTCGAACGCCGCACGTGCGCGTGCGAGCGTCTCCTCCGCCGGCGCCGCCCAGAGCGAATCCGGGTACGCGTTCCCGAACGTGCCGTCGTCGGAGAAGATCTCGATGTCGTACAGGCCGTCCCAACCTGCGGCGTCGAGCGCGCGCAGGATGTCGGGGACGTTCGCGGCGCCTTCGCCGGGCAGGGCGCGATCGGCCCAGCCGCGGGTCGGGCTCCGGTAGTCGCAGATGTGCACACCGGCGAAGCGGTCGACCTCGGCGGCGATGTCGTCGTAGAGCGTCGGGGTGTTCCACAGGTGCCACACGTCGAACTGGATGCCGAGTGAACGCGAGCCGCCCGCATCCTCGATCAGCTCGACGGCTTCCGGGATCGAGCTCGCGATCGTCCAGAGCTCGCCGCCGTCACGCTGGTAGGGCTCGAGCGCAATCCGCACGCCGAGCCGGTCGGCCTCGTGCGCGATCGTCCGCAGGCCGTCGACCACGATGCTGCGTGCCTCGTCCGGGTCGCGGCCTTTCGCGGTCCCCGTCAGGCAGACGAAGCCGCTCGGGTGGAACGGAGCGAGCCGCTCGATGCTCCGGCAGAACGCCTCGACGCGCTCAGCGGGGTCATCGGGGCCGCCGAGCAGCGGCAGCGGCAGGATCGACGGGAACGTGGCCACGGCGGCCGCCGAGTCGAGGCCGCTCGCCTCGAACGCCTCGAGGGCCTCGGCGTCGCCACCCTCGCCGAGCTTCAGCTCCCAGACGCCGATGCCGGCGAGACCGGACTCCTGGTAGAGCCGGATGTCGTCGGCAAAGCTCGACCGGACCGTCGTGATTTGCGAGACCGAGACTCGCGGCTCCACGCCCAGGAGTCTCTCATGAGGTTTGACATCTGATCAAGGGTTATGCGACGGTCGTCTCAGATGGCACGAGTCGGAGCACCCCAGGGGCCGATGCGGCACCGGACGATGGCGGAGTACGCGCTGGAACAGTTGCGCGAGGCGATCATCATGGGTGAGCTCCCGGCGGGGACGCCGCTCCGGCTGGACGAGCTCGCGCGGTCGCTCGGGATGTCGATCTCGCCGATCCGCGAGGCGGTGCGGCAGCTGGAGGCGCTGGGGCTCGCGAAACACGTGCCGCATCAGGGCGCGCGGGTGCTCGACTTCGACGTCGAGGAGCTGCGGGACCTCTTCCAGATCAGGCTCGCACTGGAGTCCCTGGCGGTGCGGCGGGCGGCGGAGCGGTTCAGCGACGCCACCGCGGAGGCCGCCGCCGGGCAGCTCGAGCGATTCGACGCCGCGGCGGCGCTCGACGATGTCCGGGAGTCGATGCGTGCGCACACGGACTTCCACTTCACGCTCTACGACGCGTCGCAGTCGCCGTGGCTCGTGGCGCTGATCCGGCCGGCGTGGGACCGTTCGGAGCGCTTCCGCCCCGCGCTCCTCACGTCGAAGGACGGCCCGCAGGAACGTCATCGCGCCTTCGACCAGGCGCTCCTCGAGGCGTGCGCCGCCCACGATCCGGAAGCAGCCGCCGCCGCGCTGCACGACCATCTCGAGCTCGCGAGCGTGATCTTCGAGCACGAGCTCGGCGGCCGCGGGATCTTCGACTCGTAGCCCTCGCGTCTGACGGACGTCTGACGGACGTCTGGGGAGCGTCAGACGCCGAGGGTCTCCGAGGCCGCTGCCGCACGAAGCGGCGCGTCGTCTGTTCGAGACGTTCGCGACGGGTCACCGCGTTGTCTCCGTTTGTCTCCGTTTTGCAGGGCATTGCACGAAGTCGTGACGCTTCGGTCACGAAGTCGCAACTCTGACGTTCGTCTGACGACTGTGTGACGCGGGGTCGGTCAGACGCGCTCGTAGCGGGCCACGGTAAACGCGGCCAGAACGGGCACGTTCAGCATGAAGAGCGCGAGCATCAGCGTCAGGATCACGAGCTGCGTCCCGCGCGTGTGGTCGTAGATGAACGCGTACTCGATCATCCCCGCGATCACCGCGTACGCCAGCAGGAACCAGCCGCCGACCTGCCTGAACCGCGCCCAGGCGAAGCCCTGGATCCGCGAGAGCAGGAACACGTTCGTCAGCTCGAGCCCGGCCGCGACGATCAGGATCAGGACGGCCACGCTCGTCGGCGCATGCTTCGGCAGGTACGCCGCGTTGAAGATCACGCCGAGGGCGACAGCGACCATGGCCGCGGCGCCGATCTCCGTGACCGGCGGCAGCTTGCGATCGACAAGGCTCTCGGTCAACTCACGAGCCTCGTCATGATCACGAGCGTCGCGATCTGCATCACACCGGTGATGCCCGTCGTGTAGACGAACCGCTGCATCAGCTTCTGCACGACACGCGGATCCGGCTGAAGCTTGCGCAGCTCGAACAGCACGGCGACGTTCGCAGGGCCGAGGTACGCCAGCGCGACGACCGCCATCACCCCGACGACACAGAACGAGACGACCACCCAGGCGTGCCGCGGGTTGGATGTGTCGAGGAACCCGTCCTGACGCGCGAGCTGGAAGCCCGCCGCCAGCGTCATCGTCACGATCGTCGGCAGCACCAGGAGCATCTTCGGCATGAAGCGCTTCGAGAACTCGACCCGCGCCGGCGGCGGCATCGCCCGCAGGATCGGCCCGATCACAAACCCGACGAACAGGTCGATCGCCGTCCAGAGACCACCGCCGACGACGTGGCAGAAGACGAGCCCCCAGCGGGCGTCGCGCGCGATCGCGACCACCACGCCGACGAGGACGAGCGCGACGATCGGCAGGCCCTTGCGCGGGACGATCTCGAACGGCTGGGCGACGGGTGCGTCGGCCGCGACGGCGCTCATCGGGGAGACCCTACTCCCGCGAGAACCTGGACGCGATCCGTTTCGCGAGCGGCGGCTCGAGCAGCTGCTGGGCGACGAGCACCCCGGAGCCGCCGCCGAGCCCCGGCCCCGGATGCGTCGACGCGCCGACGTGCCAGACGCCCTTCACCGGCGTTCGATGCGGCGCGCGCCAGACGAAGTTCTGGTCGAGCGCGAGCGAGCCGCCGTACGGGTCGCCGCGCACGAGGTTCACGTTCGTGCTCCAGAGATCGGCCGGCGAGATCGCGACTCGCTTGACGATGGAAGTCTCCAGATTCGGGATGTGGCGGGCGATCCGCGCCTGGATCCGGTCGGCGTAGTGCTCGCGCAAGTCCGCCGTCCAGACGCCGTCCCCCGTGTCGAGCCCGCCCGCGGCGTCCCCTTTCACCTGCCACGGCAGCTCCTGCAGCTGCACCCACAGAAGCCCCTTCCCCGCCGGCGCGCGCGACGGGTCCATCGTCAACGGCTGCCCGACGACGACCGTCGCCTCGGCCGGCAGCAGGCCGCGCTCTGCCTCGTTCACCGCGCGGGACACGCCGTCGAGACCGGGCGTCAGGTGGACGATCGCCGTCCGGGCGAGGCGCTCGTCGCCTTCCCACTTCGGCGGCTCGGACAGCGCGAAGTGGATCTGCATCTCGGAGCGGCCATAGCGGAACGGCGGCGCGGCACCGCCGAGCAGCTCACCGTAGAGCTGCGTCGGCGTCACGTTGCAGATGACCGCGCGACGGGCGCCGACACGCTCGCCTCCGGCGACGGTCACCGCACCGGCGTAGACGCGCTCGACGTGCGCACCCGTCTCGCAGCGTCCGCCGCACGCACGGATGTACGAGACAAGAGCGTCGGCGAGCTTGGCGCCGCCGCCCACCGGGATCGGCATGCCGCCCTCCTGCACCGCGACCGCGATCACCTGCGCCATGTAGCCCGACGCCGCCGCCTCGGGACCGAGGCCCGTATGCAGCACCCACGGGGCGATGACGCCGTGCGCCTTGCGCGATGCGAACGTCGACTCGAGCCAGTCGCGCGCCGAGACGAGCAGCCTGCCGGCGAAGTCGCGCGCACCGTCGCGGCCGAGCCGGCGCACGAGCCGCATGCCGAGCGCAGCTCCGTGCTTCGACCACAGCTCCGTGCCGAGCACGCCGAAGGCAAAGTCCGCGGTCGGGAAGAAGGAGTCGAGCACGCCCTGCCACTCGTCGCCGAGCTCGGCCGCGTTGCCGTCGGCCGTGCGGAGCAGGAACGCCGACTCGCCGTCCGGGAACGCGGTCGCCGTCGGGAAGTCCGTGTTGACGTACTCGAGCCCGTGACGTGCCAGGTCGTCGCCGAGCTGCGCGTGTGCGGGGCCGCCCACCCAGAGCGGATGCCAGGCGCTGAGCACGTCGTGGCGGAAGCCCGGCTCGGTCAGCTCGGCCGTGTGGATGCAGCCCCCGAACCAATCGTTGCGCTCGAGCACGCAGACATCCCAGCCGGCCTTGGCGAGCAGCGCGGCGCAGGCGAGGCCGTTCACGCCGCTGCCGACGATCACGGCGTCGTGATCAGCCAACGATGCTCCGGAACTCGTCGTCCGTCACGAGGCCGCGCTTCTCCGTGCCGAGCTTCTTCACCGCCGCAAGCACGTCGGCGCGGCGGTCGTCTGGAACGTCGAGCCCGAGCTCTTCCGCCTTGATGCGGATCGAGTCGAGCCCGCTCTTCTTGCCGAGCACGACACCCCGCTCTGTTGCGACCAGCTCGGACGAGTACGGCTCGATCGACGGCGGGTCGTGGAACTGCGACGCCACGGCGCCCGACTCGCGAATGAACAGCGTGTCGCCGGTCACGGGCTTCCACGGCTCGAGCTCGTAGCCCGAGAGCTCGCGCACGCGCTCGGCGACCGTGCGAATGCGGTCGAGCCGCAGGTTCGTCTCGACGCCGTAGAGCGCGCGCAGGGCAACGGCCACCTCGCCCAGGTTCGCGTTCCCGGCACGCTCGCCCATCCCGTTGATCGTCCCGTGCACCCAGCTCGCGCCGGCGCGAACGGCGGCGGCGGCGCTTGCAGTCGCCATGCCGAAGTCGTTGTGCCCGTGGAAATGGACGGGCAGGCCGTCGACGTACTGGCCCGTCGCGAGAACGAGGTCGGTGACCGCCTCAGGCGATGCGATGCCGAGCGTGTCGACGACGACGACCTCCTTCGCGCCCGCTTCGACCGCGGTCTCGTAGGCCTGCCGGAAGAAGTCGGGCTCGGCGCGCGTCGAGTCGACGCCGAAGAACGCGGCGTGGATGCCGTGCTCGTCGGCGAAGCGCATCGCGCTCGCGATCCGCTCCAGCATCTTCTCGCGAGAGACACCGATCGCGTCGAGCTTGAGATCGGAGATCGGCGACTCGATCACCGAGTACTGCACGCCGAGCTCGACCAGGGCCTCGAGGTCGGCGGGAACCGCGCGCGAGAAGCCCCACACCTCGGCGTTGAGCCCCGCGGCCGCGATCTTCGCGACCGCCTGCCAGTCGTCGTCGGAGACGCGCGGGAAGCCGGCCTCGATGCGGTCAACGCCGAGCTCGTCGAGCAGCTTCGCGATCTCGAGCTTCTCGTCCGGGTTCAGCACGACGCCGACCGTCTGCTCGCCGTCGCGCAGCGTCGTGTCGTAGAGGCCGACGCTGCCGCGGATCGAGTAGCGGTCGTTCAGCGAGCCGGTCCAGATCAGCTCATCCACAGGCAACCACTCCATCGGGGAAGGAGGACAGCTTCTCGGCGCCGTCCGCAGTGATCAGGAAGTTGTCCTCGACGCGCAGCCCACCGCCGCCGTCCCAGTAGCACCCGGGCTCGATCGCCAGCACCATCCCTTCCTCGATCGTGCCGCCGCCCGCCCGGTGCGCGTACGGCGGCTCGTGTGCGCGAGCCCCGACACCGTGGCAGATCGGGTGAGTGGGCTGCTCCGGGTACCCGATCGCCGCGATCCCGTCCCGCACCAGGCGGTCGAGCTCGGCGAACGAGGCGCCGGGCCTGCAATGGGCGATCGCGCTCTCGTACACGCCCATCAGCCCGGCCTCGAGCTCGCGGTAGTCGTCGCGCAGCTCGCCCGGGCAGAGGAGCTTCGTGTGATCGCACCAGTAGCCGTCGGCGCAGACCCAGATCTCGAACAGCGTCGGCTGGTCGGCCTGCACGGCCCGGTCGCCGGTCGCGGTGAACGTGCGGATGCCCGGGCCCGACCAGACGAGCGAGAACGGAAGCGCGAGGTCGACGAGCTGCTTCCACCCGGTGCCCTCCCCGTGGACGAACCCCTGCCAGATCGCCGCGGCCTCGCTCTCCTTCATGCCGGGCCGCACCTCGCGGGCGGCGTGCTCCATCGCGGCTGCGCAGATCTCGTTGGCGAGACGCATGCGCTGCAGCTCCTGGTTGGTCTTGATCGCGCGCGCGGCGTTGATCACGGCCATCCCATCTGACGCGCCGGGCCAGGCGTCGAACCACGCCTGCGTGAAGGTCGTCGGCTCACCGACCATGCGGTCGGACGCCTGCGTGCCGAGCGACAGCTCGAGGCCGACGCGGCGGCCGTGCGCGCGCGTCGCCTCGAGCGCGGCGTCGAGCGTGCGTGCGGGTACAGGGCGGGGATCGTCGGGCGCGTACCCCTTGATGAACCGCACGTCGCTCGTCCACGACATGCGCGCCGCATCCTCCTCCGACGCCTCGATCGTGATCAGTACCGGCTCGCCTTCGCGCGGGAACACGCACGCGTCGTAGCCCTTCATCCCCCAGAAGTTGGTCAGGTACAGGACGTTGTCGGGCGCGCGCACGACGAGCGCGTCCACGTCGTGCTCCGCCATCAGCGCACGGACGCGGTCGAGCTTCGCGTCGTCGCGCTCCCAGCTCACGCCTCGCCCCACGGTCTGATCCGTGGCGGCGCAGGAGTGCCGTGACCCTCCTCCCACGAGATCACCGGGTTGCGGAGCACGCCGATCTTCTCGATCTCCGCCTCGACGACGTCGCCCGGCTTCAGGTACAGCAGCTTGCGCTCCTCCTCCGACTTGAAGCCGGCGACCCCGGAGACCGTGCCCGTCGAGAGCACGTCGCCGGCGCTGTACCCGAGCGCCGAGAAGTTGCTGAGGATCTCCGGGATGGTCACGCTCATGCGGCCGGAGTGCGACTCCTGGCGCACTGCTTCATTTACCCGCAACCGCATCTCGAGATCATGTGGGTCGCCGAGCTCGTCGGGCGTCACGATCCACGGCCCGAGCGGGCAGAACGTGTCGATCGCCTTGCAGAAGCTGAAGACGCCCGAGCGCATCTCACCGCGCTGGATGTCGCGGGCGGTGATGTCGTTGAAGATGACGTACCCGCCGATGTAGTCGGCAGCCTCATCGGGCGAGAACCACTTCCCGCTCTTGCGCAGCACGACGGCGAGCTCGAGCTCGTAGTCGAGCTCCTCGGTGAGGTGCTCCGGATAGATGATGGGCTGGTCGGGGCCGATGATCGAGTCGACGTTCTGGAAGAAGTTGATCCACGGCGCGATCTGGTGCGACCAGTCGACGTTCTTCGACTCCTCCTCGTGCTCGCGGAAGTTCCCGGCGGTATGGAAGAACTTCTTCGGGATGATCGGCGCCTCGAGCTTCGCGTCGGCGAGCGGCGTCCGCCGGTCGCTCTCGTGCGCCCCGCCGAGCTCGAAGTACTCGCGCATCGAGTGCACGTGGAGCTCGACGATCTCCTCGCCCTCGATCCGTCCGACCTTGCCGCCGTTGTACGTCACGAGCTTCATCCGCAGATCCTCTCCGCCACCAGGGCGTACGTCTGGGCGGTCTTGACGAGCCCGTCGATCGCGAGGTTCTCGCCGAGCTCGACGTCCATCAGCCCGGTCGACGTGCCGTAGTTGACCGTGGGGACGCCGTAGCGGGTAAGGGCCGAGGCGTCGCTGAACCAGCGGGTCACGTCGCGGCCGGGCGCTTCGCCGAAGACTTCCTCGTGCACGGCGTCGATCGCCTGCACGAGCTCGTGGCCCTCGTCGATCTCGGCGCCCGGCGCCGTCACGTACACCTCGCCCTCGATCCCGTAGTCGGGAAGGCGCTCGGCGAGCCCACGCACCATGTCCAGCACCTCGCGGCGCGCGACCGCCATCGGCTTCGTCGGCGGCACGCGGATGTCGAGGAACAGGTCGGTGTGGTGCGGCGTGCGCGAGACGCGCCAGCCGAAGCCGCCTTCGACCGCGCCGACGTTCACGATCGCCTTCGCGCCGCGGTAGGAGTTCGACTCGTCGTTCTCCCACGTCGGGATCCAGTCGAGGATCGCGCTCGTCACCTCGTGCGCGCGCAGGATCGAGTTCTGGTCGCGCTTCCCTTCGCTGAACGCGGTGTGGATGAAGTTGCCGTGGACGCGGACGCGCAGCCAGAGCGCGCCGAAGTGGCCGAGAACGACCTTTCCTTCCGTCGGCTCGCCGAGGAGGCACACGTCGGCGACGCCGCCGTGCGAGACCAGGTACCTGGTACCGGCCGCGTAGCCGCGGAACTCGGCACCTTGCGCGTCGCCGTACTGCGTCTTCTCGATCTCGCCGGCGACAGCGGCGATGAGCACGTCGCCGCGCAGCTTCACGCCTGCGTCCTGCAATGCGTTGACGGCCTCGACATAGCACGCGAGGGCCCCCTTCATGTTCGAGATGCCGAGCCCGTAGAGCCGCCCGTCCTGCACGAACGCCTTGGGCTGGAAGCCGGGCACGCCGCGCAGCCACGGCTCGCGCCCCGAGTACGAGGTGTCCATGTGGCCGTTGAACATCAGGCTCTTGCCGCCGCCCGAGCCGCGCCAGGTGCCGAGCGCGTTCGCGCGGCCGTCCTCGACCTGCTGCCACTGCACGTGGAGGCCGAGCGCCTCGAAGAGCTCGACCATGCGCCGCGCCATCGCCTCCTCGTCGCCGGTGAAGCTGTGGATGTCGATCAGCGAGCTCGCCGTCGCGACGAGCCGCTCTTCGTCGACCCGAATCATCGGACGTGCGGCAGGACCTGCTCGCCGAACAGGCGGATCTGCTCCAGGCGATCCTCGCCCCACAGCTCCAGCATGACGTGCGTGCAGCCCGCGTCCTTGTACTCCTCGATCGCGGCGATGCAGTCCGCCGGTGTGCCGGCGATCGGCTTGCACTTGTCGAGGATCGCATCGGTCACCTTCGCCTTGGCGGCGAGTCGCCCACCCTGCTCCATCGCCTCGGCGACCGGGCGGATCTCGTCCTGCTCGAGGCCGGCCAGGTCGAGCAGCGTGTCGGCGGCGCCCTGGATGTTCTGCACCTTGTTCGCGAGGTACATCCCGGCGATCTCGCGGGCGCCGTCGCGCCCCGCGTCACGGTCGGTGGCATGGATCGATGCGACGACCGTGCAGCCGATGTCGATGTCGGCCTTCACATTGCCACACGTGTACCGGACGAACGCGGGGGTGGTGATCGACGGCGTCAGGCAGCCGTCGGCGATCTCACCCGCGAGCGCCTGCATCTTCGGCGCGGTCGCCGCGACGTAGAGCGGCGGCACCTCGCGCGGCGAGTGCGCGTCCGCCGCGAGCGCCGGCACGTCGGCGCTCCACGTGTCGCCGTCGTAGTCGAAGCGCTCGCCCGAGAGCACGCCGCGCGCGATCGTCACCGCGTCTCGCATCGGCCCAAGCGTCTTCTTCGTCTGCGTCTTCGTGTTGTTCAGGAAGATCTTCGACGTCCCGAACCCGAGGATGAACCGCCCCGGCCCTGCCGCCTCCTGCACGACGCGCGCGTCCATCGCCGCCTGCACCGGATGCCGCGTCGACGCGGCGATGATCCCCCAGCCGATCGTCAGTCTCTCCGTCGCGCGCCCCATCAGCGCCGCCACGCCCGTCGACGACCGCGCCTCCATCCCGTGCTTGCGCCACCACGGGTACGCCTCTGCGAGCCAGATCGTGTCCATGCCCGCCTCGTCCATCGTGCGCGCCGACTCGAGCATGACGTCGAGCGGCTCCATGGTGAGCTGCATCACCCCGATGCGGAACGGCTGCGTCATGAGCCTAGGAGGCGACCGCGTTCTGGACTTCGCGCTCGAGCGCGGAGAGGACGTGCGAGACCTGCTGGTTGACGATCGGCTGGATCACGCGCTGCCCCATCGACCCGACCGGGCCGGCGATCTTCACGTCGGCCGCCCACTTCATCAGCGTGCCGGCACCGTCGGCGTCGGAGAGGTCGAACGAGGTCTGCATCGAGAGCATCGCCCCGACGCCCTTGCCCTTGATGTTCAACGCGGCGTGCTCGGGCGCACGCTCCTCGATCTTCTCCATGTCGACCTTCATCTTCAGGCCGCCGAGACCGAGCGGGATCTTCACGTTCGCCGTCCACCGCTTGTCGTCGTGCACGTCGAAGCTCTCGACGCCCGGCATCGTCTTCGCCATCGACGCGGGGTCGTTCAACACCTTCCACACCGCGTCGCGCGGTGCGTCGAACGTGCGCTCGCCGGAGACGTTCACGTGCGCTCCTGCAACATCCGCCAGACCCGTTGATACGAGTTGTGGCTGCTGGTGACCATGACGCCGGTCGCGTCCTGCACCGCCGCGCAGATCGCGTGGATGCCGGCGCCGCCGCCCTCGCCCATCCCCTTCGTCCCGAGCGGCGTGAACGGTGACGGGCTCTCGACGTTGCCGGTCTTCAGAGGCGGCATGTCGAGCGCATGCGGCACGTGGTAGTCGTAGAAGTTGGGCGTCAGCAGGTTCCCGTCCTCGTCGTACTCGAAGATCTCGTGCACCGCGGCGCCGAGCGCCTGCGCGGTCGCGCCCATCACCTGCCCCTCGACGATCTGCGGGTTGATCCGCTTGCCGCAGTCGTCGACGGCGGCGTAGTCGACGATGTCGTAGTAGCCGGTCTCCGGATCGATCTCGATCACGGCGGCGTGGATCTGCGTCGCGTACGTGAGCGTCAGGTTCCCGTATTTCTTCTCGACGTCCGGCACCTCGAACGGCGGCCGGTAGACGTAACGGCAGTTCAGCGTGACCCCGAGGTCTTCGGGCAGGCCCGCGTTGTTCGCGTTGATGATCGCGCCGCACGCCATGAACGGCAGGAACGCCTCCGGGCTCTCCTTGATGCGGATGCCGCCGTCGGCGAGCTCGAGCGCTTCAGCGGGCACGCCGCCGAACACCGCGCCGGCGAGCTTGAAGATCTCGTCGCGCAACATCTCCGTCGCGCCTTTCACCGCGCTGAGGCCCGTCACCGCGAACTGCGAGGCGTACGTGCCGGAGAAGCCGGCGTGCGAGTTCCAGTACGAGTCGTGGCCGGCGCGGACGAAGACGTCGTCGACCGAGCACTTGAGGATGTCGGCGACGACCTGCGCCGCCGTCGTCTCGTGCCCCTGGCCCTGCGGCGTCGTGCCGAGCGTGACCACGATCTCGCCGAAGATGTCGAGCTTGACCGTCGCGACCTCGTTGTTCCCCGAGAACTGCAGCTCCGGGTTGATCATGCGCGACTGGCCGAAGTTGTTCGTTCCCGAATCGAGCGTCGACCCGATCCCGACGCCCAAGAGCTTCCCGCGCGACTCAGCCTCGGCCCGCCGCTTCGCGACGTTCGGGTAGTCGATCAGCTCGAGCGCGATGTCGAGCATCCGGGCGTAGTCGCCCGAGTCGTAGACGCAGCCGTTCGGTGTCGTGTACGGCATGTCCTCGGCACGCACGTAGTTGCGCTTGCGGATCTCGACCGGGTCGAGGTCGAGCTCGTGCGCGACGATGTCGATGATCCGCTCGGTGAACCAGAGGTGCTGCATCCGCGAGTAGCCGCGGTTCGGTGAGACCGGCGCCTTGTTCGTCGCGACCTGCGTGAAGTCGACGCGGATGTTCTGCCACTTGTACATCCCGGGGGTGACCTGGGCCCAGATGACGCCGCCGAGCGGCTCGTAGCGAAGGTAGGCGCCGGCGTCGTCGAGCGCCTTCGTGCGGAACCCGAGCAGCGTGCCGTCGTTCTTGACGGCGACCTCGGTCTCGTGGAACCAGCGCTCGTTGCCGTGCGACATCGAGAGGTGGAAGTCGGTGCGCCACTCCGTCCACTGGATCGGCCGGTTCAGCTTGCGCGCGAGCAGGCAGCAGGCGACGAGCTGCGGGTGCGAGGTGATCTTGTTGCCGAAGCCGCCGCCGATGTCCTGCGTGACGAAGCGGAGCTTGTCGAGCCCCACCTTCATCGCGGGGCCCATCATGATGATCGCGAAGCCGGGGAACTGGTTGTTGGTCGTGATCGTCCACTGCCCCATGCCGCGGTTGTATTCGACGAGCGCGCCGTCGCATTCGAGCGGCGTCGAGTTGAAGCGGTGGAAGTGCAGCTCGTCGATCTTCACGACCCGGTCGGCCTCGGCGAACGCGGCGTCGAGGTCGCCCCACTCGTAGACGCCGTGCCACATCAGGTTGCCGCCGGCGTCCTCGTGGATCGTCGGGACGCCGCCGTCCTGCGCGTGGCGCGCATCGGTGATCGCGTCGAGCGGCTCGTACTCGACCTCGACGAGCTCCGACGCGTCGCGCGCCGCCTCGCGGGTCTCGGCAACGACTGCGACGACCGGCTCGCCGACGTACCGCACCTTGCCGACGGCGAGCGCGTAGTCCTTGACGTTCGCGCCGGGAACCGAGGCGATCTGGAAGAACGGGTCGGTGAGCGCAGCGACCTCTTCGCCGGTCAACGTGCCGTAGACGCCGGGATGCTCCTCCGCAGCCGACACGTCGATCGACGTGATGTGCGCGTGCGCGTAGGGCGAGCGGACGAAGTGCAGGAAGCCCATGCCGTGACGCTTGACGTCGTCGACGAAGACGCCCTGGCCCTGGACGAGCCGCCGGTCTTCCTTGCGCGGGACGTTCTGCCCCGACCACGTCTCCTGCGCTTGCTCGGTCTTCTCGGGAGCGACGGTGGTCATTCGGACGCCGCCTTCACTGCTTCGAAGATGTTCCAGTACCCGGTGCAGCGGCAGATGTTGCCCTGTAGCGCCTTCTTGATCTCGTCGTCCGACGGGTGCGGGTTCGCGCGCAGGAGCGCGGTCGCGCTCATCAGCATCCCCGGTGTGCAGTAGCCGCATTGCAGCGCGTGATGGTCGCGGAACGACTGCTGGAGCTTGTTGAGCTCGTCGCCGTCGGCGAGGCCTTCGACCGACTCGATCGTCGAGCCGTCGGCCTGGACGGCGAGCATCATGCAGCTCTTCACGAGCGTGCCGTCGACGATCAGCGAGCACGCGCCGCAGTTGCCCGTGTCGCAGCCGATGTGACTCCCGGTCAGGTCGAGGTCGTCGCGGACGAAGTGGATCAGCAGCTTCCGCGCTTCCACCTCGCGCTCGTAGATGGTGCCGTTGATCGTGACGGTGATCGACCGCTCGGTCGTTGCGCTTGCGCTCATGCAGCTCCTCGGGCTTGGTCGACTGCGCGGACGGCGAGCACCTCCGCCAGGTGGCGGCGGTAGTCGCTGGACGCATGGACGTCGGAGGGAGGTTCCAGGTTCGCGTCGCGGACCGCCTGCTTCACGGCGTCGGCGTCGCCGGACGACGGCGTCAGCACGACCGGCACCGCGTCGACGCAGCCGAGCGCGACACGAAATGACCCGTTCGACGAAGCAGCCGCGCTCGCAATACACGTCCCCTCCACGCCCAGCGTGACGGCGGCGAAGCCGTCGTTACGCCCCGCGGGAATCGAGATCTTCGTGAGCAGCTCGCCCGCACCGACCGCGGTCAGGTAGACGCCGAGGAAGAACTCGTCGGAGGAGACCGTGCGCTCGCCCCCGCCTCCGGCGATCGTGAACCGCGCGCCGAGCGCGGCGAGCAGCGGCGGCAGGTGGTTCGTCGGATCGTTCGTGCAGACGTTGCCGCCGATCGTGCCGCGGTTCCGCACCTGCACGTCCGCGATCTGCGCGCACACCTCGCCGAGGATCGGCCGGGCGCGCGCCTCGCTCGACGCCACGATCTCGGTGTACGTCGTCATCGCGCCGATCTCGAGCGTTCCGTCGCCGCCGAGCTCGATGCCTTTCAGGTCGTCCAGCCCGTTCAGGTCGACCAGCGTGTCGGGCGACCCGGCGCGCGCCTTCATGACGTTGATCAGCGTCTGGCCGCCCGCGAGGGCCCGTGCGCCGTCGTCCGCAGCAAGAATCTCGAGTGCTTCCGCAAGGGAGGACGGCTTGGCGTATGCGACCTCGCGGAGGAGCATTCAAGGAGTTTTATAAAATGTCAGCGGCACGCGGCGCAAGTCGCCACGTGTTACGGGCACACCCGGCGATAGGCGCGAGTCGGCAGGAACGTCTGCCATTCCGCGTGCGTCAACTGCCGGTTCGCGATCCGGCACGCCGCTGCGGTCCAGGCCGCCGGATCGACGTTCCAGATCACGGCCTCACCAGTCTGGAAGACGCCCAGCACGTGCTTGCCGTCCGGGAAGAACGCCGCCGACGACGACGTGTTGGAGGAGCTCGCACCCGGCAGCGGCCCCCCGATCAGCTTCCGGGTCGCGAGATCCCAGAGCCGCAACTTGCCGTCCTGGCTTCCCGTGAGGAGCGTCCGCCCCGTCGGATCGAAATCCAGTGAGTTCAAGGCTCCGCCTCCGCCGACGAGCGGTTGCCCGACGCGCCCGCCCGTCCGTGGATCGAAGAAGACGACCGAATCGGAGAGGTCGCCGACGGCGACCAGCCGGCCGTCCGGAGAGAACCGAACGGAGAGCGACAGCGTCCCCGCCCGGAACTGGCTGATCTCGGTCTGCGTCGCCACGTCGAACACATGGACGATCCCCGTCAGATCGGCCGAGGCGAGCAACTTGCCGTCGGGGCTGAAGTCGACGTCCTGGATGCTCCCTCCGCCCGTGACGTCCCCGAGTCGCTTTCCCGTGCGAACGTCGAAGAGCAAGATCGCGGCGTCGTCCTCCTCGCCGATCGCCCACGTGTGGTCGTCCGAGCTGATCGCGACGCCGTTCGCACCGTGCTCGCCGACCGGAACCTCCCTCAGGATGTGCCTGCTCCGGACATCCCAGAGAACGCCTTCGCGGTCGCCGACCGCGGCCGCGAGCTTCCCGTCGCGACTCAGGGCCACGCCTCGCACGCCGCCGATCGGCGCGCGCAGCTCGGGGCGCAACTCGTGCGCCGGCAGACGCCACAACGCGACGCGATCCGGCCCCGGTGACAGCGCGAACAGGCCGCCGCGGGTCGCGTCGGCCCAGGTCGAGAGGCCGTCCGCCTTGGTGAACCGGAACGGGCGGACGAGCGATCGCGTTCCGGTCACGTCCCACGCGATCACGCTTCCGTCGTAGCTCGCCGTGTAGAGCGTGCCGCCGTCGGGGCTGAATACTGCTCCGCGTACCGATCCCGTGTGTGCGCTCATCGTCGCTCGCACCGCACCGGTGCGTACGTCCCAGAGCGTGACGTCGCCGTTCTCCTCACCCGTCGCGAGCGTCGTGCCGCGCGGAGCGAAGCTCGCCACGGTGATCGGGGCCGCGACGCGTCCGGCCAGGGCTCGGCGCCGTCCCGTTCGCAAGTCGAGCAGCGCGACGCTGCCGTCCTGGCGACCGAACGCGACGACATCGCGGGCCGCGTCGACGGCGGCTGCGCCGCTCCCGGGCAATACCCGATCGACCTGCAGCGTGTCGCTGTTCAGCAGAAGCGAACGGTCGCCCGACGTGACGAGCACGTCCCGCTCGCCGTCGACGAAGCCGATGACACGCCCGCCCGGGATCTCGGCGGAGGACGCCAGCGTCTTCCCCGACCGCGTATCGCGAACGACGACCACCTGGCTGGGCGGGGAGATCCGACCCCCGACCGGCTCACCGGTCGCAACCCTGCGGCCGTCCGGCGAGAACGCGACGTCGACGATGACCTCGTCGGCATCGGACTTCGAGACCCGCGGGACCTTCGTCCGCCTGTCGACCAGGTCGAGGGTCGCGTTGGAGCCGGTCGTGCTGCCGACCGCGAGCATCATCCCGTCCGGGCTGAAGGCCAAGGCGTGGAACGGTCCCGGCGTCGCTCCCATCGCGCCGAGCTGGTCGCTCCCCGGCAGGTCCCGGCCGATCCGGCGCAGCGTCCGGGTCGCGAAGAACGCGATCCCGCCGTCATCGCCGCGTACGGCCAGGACACGGCCGTCCGGGCTCAGGGCCTCGTCGATGAGCCGCCTGCTTCCCTCGCGGACCATGCCGATCGCGGCCTGGCTGCGGAGCAGTGCCGCGAGGAGGTTGCTTCTCGTCGCGAGGGAGTCGTCGAGCTTCGCGCCCTCCCGGGCCAGCAGCAGCGATCGATCGAGCGCCGGTTCCGCGAGCGCCTGAGCTCCGAGGCGCTGAGCGTCTGCAGCGGTCGCCTGGCGGCGCGCGTCCGCCCGCTGACCGAGCGCCAGCGCCCCCGCGACGGCGGCGAGCACGAGCACCGCGAGCGTCGCGAGCAGTGCGACACGCAGCCTGCGGTTGGCGCGACGCTGCCGTGAGCTCTCCTCGGCCGCACCGGCACGGCTCTGCTCGAGGAAGTCGCGTTCGACGCGATTCAGCGCCGCGCCGGCGCCCGCGCTGTCCACCCACTCGAGGGTCGCGCCGAGGCGGGCGCCCCGCAAGAGCTCGCCGCGGTCCCGGCCACCCGCCTCCCACTCCCGTGCGGTGTCGCTGAGCCGCTGCTGCAGGCGGCGGCCCTGAGCGTCCTCGTCCAGCCACCCGACGAGCCGCGGCCAGTGCTCGAGCAGCGCTTCGTGCACTAGCTCGATCGAGTCGTCGTGGGCGACCACCAGACGACTCTCGACGAGCGCGGCCAGCACGCCCGCGACCGGCTCGTCGTCGGCGTCGACCTCGGAGCGGCGGACGCGCCTGCGCGTCAACGCCTCTCCGTCCCCGCCACTCGCCAGACGCACCAGAAGTCGCCGCGCCGTGGCCCGGCCGTGCTCGTCGAACGACGCGAACACCGACTCGGCATGCCGGGCAATCGCGGTTCGCACGCCGCCGGACCGCTCGTAGCTTGCGAGGGTCAAGGTCGTCTCGTCGCGATCGAGCCAGAGGTCGACCAGGGCGGTCGAGAGCAGCGGCAGGCCGCCTGCCTCGCCGCCGACGTCGTCGAGCAGCGCATCGACGAGGCCCGGCTCGACGGCCAACCCGACCCGTTCTGCTGGGCCTTCGATCGCCCGCCGAAGCTCACTCGCCGTCATCCGGCCGAGCAGCACCTGATTCGCCGCCGCGAGATCGGCGAGCTCCGGATGGGCCGCGAGCCGTTCGAAGAAGTCGGCACGAACGGCGATGACGACGACCGCCCGCCGATCGGGGTCCCAGGCCGCTTCGACGAGCTCGCGGATGAAACCCCGACGCTCCTCATCGGAGACCGCAGCGCCGAAGACCTCCTCGAACTGGTCGACCCCGATCACGACCCGCTGACCGACGGGCACCTCGTCGAGGATCTGCGCCGGCGGCCTCTGCAGCGCCGAGGTCAACGCTGCCAGAGGGCGATCGCCGGGACGGACGATGACCGGTGCCCGCGTTGCGCCGAGCGACGGCAGCAGCCCGGCCCGCAGGAGTGACGACTTCCCACTGCCCGATGCCCCGACGATCGCGAGAAACGAGAGGCCGGCCAGCTGACCGGAGAGCTCGTCCACCAGCCTCTCCCGCCCGAAGAAGTACTCCGCGTCGGCGGGCTCGAAAGGAGCGAGCCCCTTGAACGGGCAGATCGGCGTGCGCGCCGACCGTGCGTCCGAGCGGCCGCCGTCGCCGGCGACGTCGAGGACCGGATCCTGGACGAGAATCGCCCGTTCGAGCTCCTGGAGCTCCGTTCCCGGGTGCAAGCCGAGCTCCTCGCCGAGCAGACGATGTGTCCGCCGGTAGACGTCGAGGCTCTCCGCCTGGCGGCCCGAGCGGTAGAGGGCGAGCATCAACTGCGCCCGAAAGCGCTCCCGCAGCGGATGTTCCTCGGTCAACGCCTCGAGCTCGGGGACGAGCGCTCGCTGGCGGCCGAGAGCGAGCTCGGCGTCGATCCGCGCCTCGACCGCGGCGAGACGGAGCTCCTCAAGCCGTTCGACGTCCAGCCTCGCGAACGGCTCCAGCTCGAGATCGGCCAGCGGCCGGCCGTGCCAGAGCGCCTCGGCGGCCCGGAACGAATCAGCCGCTGCCGCCGAATCGCCGGCCCCGAGCGATTCGTGCCCTTCCACGACAAGCCGTTCGAACGCCTCCAGGTCGAGCTCGCCCGGCTCAACTCGGAGCAAGTAGCCCGGCGGTCTCGCCACGAGACGAGGCTCGTCGACCACGGCGGTGCCGAGCACCTTGCGAAGGCGCGAGACGTGGTTGCGCAGGGCATGGTCGGCCGAGTTCACGCTCTGATCCGGAAACAACTCAGCGACGAGCCGGTCGCGTGAGACGACCCGGTTCGCGTCGAGAAGCAGGAGCGCGAGGAGTGCGCGCTGTTTCGGTCCGCCGGCCGGTACGGGTACGCCGTCGACCCGCAATGCGAGCGGCCCAAGGATCCTGAACTCGAGACGACGTGCGGCCATGCGGCGATTGTCCCGCGGCGCTCGTCACCGCGCTACCCGCCGGGACAGCGTTGGGACAACCTTGGGATACCGCCGTAGGACGCTGGCCGCGTCATGTTGTTCACGGCGAAGTGCTTCTGGCCGGGCGTCAGCGAGCGTGAGCTCCGCTCCGCGCTCACGCATCCGGACGTCCAAGGCGGAGCCCGCTACCGCGGCGCGCTTTGTCTGCCGGGCGACGAGCTCGTCCTCTGCCTGTTCGACGCCCGCTCGAGAGCGGCGGTGAAGACCGCGTGCGAGCGGGCTGGGTGGCCGTGTGAACGCGTGATCGAGAGCCTCTGGATCGCAGGACCTGAAGAAAGGGAGAACACCGAATGACTCGACTGCGCAAGGCTCTGTTCGGCTTCGTCCTCGCAGCGGCTCTTGCGGCTGCTGCTGCGGTCGTCGCTAACGCGACTTCCGCAGCTAAGAACGGCCCGATCGTCTTCAAAGACGCGCTCGGCGCCCCATCGCGTCTCGCGGTCGTCAACCCAGACGGAACCAGCTTGCAGCTCCTGCCCCGGACGAAGCAGGTCAGCGACGACGATCCGAGCTGGTCGCCTAGCGGATCGACGATTGCGTTCACGCGCTGCCCGCTGCGGGACGGGAAATGCCACGTGTACGCGATACATCCGAACGGAACCGGTCTGCACCGGCTCGGCCCGGCGTCGGACGACCGCGCGTTCCCATCATGGTCGCCGGACGGACGGCACATCGCGTACGTCCGCAGCTGGGGCGGGGTCGCGAACGGCGAGATCCGCTATTCGGCGCTCTACGTGATGACACCGACCGGTGCCGGCGCGCGGCTCGTGGTCAACCCGACGAACGCAAAGCCGTACGCCGGCGACGCCGGTCACTCGTCTTGGTCACCCGACGGGAAGCACCTTGTGCTCGAGGTCACGCATTCGCCGACCGGCGATCCCGCCAACGGGCATGCGCTCTTCGTCGTCGATGCAGACGGCTCGAACCTGACCCAGCTGACGCCGTGGGCGCTCAACGCCGGCGGCAAGCCCGACTGGTCGCCGGACGGCTCACGGATCCTCTTCCGCGCGCCAACCAGGAGCGAGCGCGGGAACCTCTACACGATCGCCCCCGACGGGACCGGGCTGAAGCAGCTCACGCACTTTCCGAACCTCGTCGTGGTCGCAGGTTCGTTCTCGCCGGACGGCGCGTCAGTCGTCTTCGCGAAGTCCGCCGACGTCTGGTCGATGCGCGCCGACGGCACGGACGCCAAGCAGCTCACCAACGGTGTGTACGCGTATACGCCCGACTGGGGCCCGGCGAAATGACAACTGAGAGGAGAACGGCACTGAGGCTCCTGGGCCTCGCCGCGGCGCTGTGCACGCTGGCGCTGCTCGGCGTCGGCGCCGCCGTCGCGAAGAGCAACAGCGTGTGCATCAACGGTGGCGCGTGCTACGGAACGATTCAGGCCGCAGCCGATGCGGCGCACGACGGCGACACGATCCGCCTCGGCCCCGGCACGTACGCGGGCGGCGTCACGATCGTCCACAGCATCACCCTGCAGGGAGCAGGTTCCGGAAAGACGGCCATCAGCGGCGGCGGCCCCGTGCTCACGCTCGGGAGCTACCGCGCCGCGACAGAGCCGACGATCTCGATCGACGGCGTCACGATCACGGGTGGCGTGACCACGACGAGCCCGGAGTCACGGGACTTCGTCGCGGAAGACGGCGTCTTCGCGTACGGCGGCGGTGTGTACGTCGCCGCGAACTCCGACTTCTCCGGGGGTGCGACCGTCTCGATCTCGAACAGCGTGATCGCGAACAACGAGGCGACGCCGACCCTCACGCTCGGGTGCACCGACCCGTGCACGCACTTCGCGCTGGCGGCCGGCGGCGGCATCTACACCTCCGGCCAGCTGACGCTGAAGAACACGACGGTCGACGACAACGTCTCGGGCGGACCGACCGCCAGCAAAGCGATCGGGGGTGGGATCCTGAGTGCAACCAGCGGCCGCCTCACGGTGGAGAACAGCACGGTCAGCAACAATCGGGTGACCGTCGTCGATCCGAACGGGGTTCAGGCGACCGGTGCTGGGATCCTCTCCGAGAGCGGCGACCTACTCGTCCGCAACAGCATCGTCACCGGAAACCGCTCCGAGTTGACGAGCACGAAGGTCTCGGTCGACGACGCCCCGTTCTTCGCGAACGTCGCGGGCATCGGCTGTGACCGTTCGGCAACGATCGTCAACACGCGGATCGAAGAGAACGTCGTCAGCGTCACGGACCTTCAAGGCCAGCCTGCCGCCTACGACTCCGCCGTCGGTTGCGGCAACTCTGGTGGCGCGATGACCATGCAGAACAGCAGCGTCAGCCGCAACCGCGTCGTGGCGAACGTCGCCGACACGACCGACTCGGGCGCCGACGGAACGGCGATCGAGTTCGACGACGCGGCTACCGTCACGAACGCGGTCATCGCCGGAAACTCGGTGAGCGTGACGACTGCCGGCGGCATCGCGAGCGCTCAGGGCGCCGTCCTGAACTTCGCGTTCGACCCTGGCAATCCGACCACCATCAGCAACAGCGTCATCAAGGACAACACGATGACCGCGACCAGCACCTCCGGAGCTGCGTCGGTCCAAGGTGGTGGAATCGCAAACGCCGGGGCACTCGTGCTCCACAACGACGTGATCTCCGGCAACAACGGGACCGCAAGCGGCTCCGGAGGATTCGGCCAAGGCGCCGGAATCTGGAACGGGTCGCTGTTCGGGTCCGACGCGACGGGGCTCACGATCGACCGGACGACCGTGACCCGCAACTCGCTCTCCGGCGCGGCCGGCGTGACTCTCCAGGGCGCGGGGATCTACTCGGACGGGTTCACTGCGACGCTCACCCAGAGCGTGATCGCGCACAACAGTCCCGACCAGTGCCACGGGCTCACATGCTGAACCTTGACTGGACGAAAGGGAGACGATGAAAAGGCTCATCTTGCTCGCCGCGCTGCTCGCTGCCTCGGCGATCGTGGCAGCGGCAGATTCACGGGCAGCGAGCACGCGGTGTGTCGGCGGCAGCGGGTGCTACGCGACACTCGCCTCGGCAATCGCGGCAGCGCAGGATGGGGACACCATCCGCGTCAACGCGGGCACGTTCGCAGGCGGCGTAACGATCACGAAGAGCATCACGCTGACCGGCGCCGGCGCGCAACGCACGACGATCAAGGGTGGCGGGCCGGTTCTAACGATCGGCACGATCTTCGCGGCCGACGAGCCGACCGTCTCGATCAGCGGGCTCACGATCACCGGCGGCGTGACCTCGAACAGTCCGGAGTCCCAGGCGTTCGTCGGCGCCGACAACGTGATCGCGCTGGGCGGCGGCATCGAAGTTCCGCCTAACGCCGACTTCAGCGGGGGAGCAGTCGTCACGATCACCGACAGCGTCATCACGGGCAATCGTGCGAGCCCGACAGCAACACAACCGTTCGGCCCGCCTTGCCCGGACGGCAACGCATGCCCGTTCGCGTGGGCCGGCGGCGGTGGCATCGACACATGGGGTGCGCTGACCCTCACCAACACGACTGTCAGCAGCAACCTCGCCGGCGGTTCCTCGGGCGTGGCGAGCGACAACGAAGGCGCCGGGGTCTTCGCGCACCTCGCCGCGGTCACGATCACGCAGAGCGCCATCATCAACAACCGCGCGATCGGAAACCTGCCGAACGCGCGCTTCGCGGACGGTGGTGGTGTGTTCGTGACCGGCGGGTCCCTGGAGATCGATCACACGCTCGTATCGGGGAACAGCGTCTCGCTCACGACGGCGTTTCCCGGCAGCGTCGATACCGCTGCGAACGGCGCAGGCGTGCACATCGGGGGCGACGACGACTGCGTCGACACCGGCAACTGCGTCGCAGCGTCGATCACCGCGTCCGTGATCTCCGGTAACTCGGTCTCGGCGACGAACAGCGGCGGCGATGCCGTGGCCTTCTGTGGCGGCATCTGCAACGACGGGGTCCTCACCCTCCAGAGCGCCAACGTGAGCGGAAACTCCGTCGACGCGTCGTCGCCGATCGCCGGAGCAAGCGGGGACTCCGCCGGCCTCGGCGAGGGAGGACCGGCGACGATCAGCAATTCCTCATTCACCAACAACGCGGTGACGGCAATCGGCTCGAACGGCCTGTCGGTTGCGCAAGGTGGCGGCCTCAGCACCGGCGACCCGGACGTCGCGACCACGATCACGGGAACGATGGTGAGCGGGAACCACGTCACGGCCCGGTCGGCGTCGGGACAGGCAGTCGTGTTCGGCGCGGGCATGTCGAACGGCGGTCTGCTCACCGTTCAGGCGAGCTCATTCTCGCAAAACGTCGCGCAGGCGAGAGGGCCGAGCGGCTCGGCGCACGGCGGCGGGATCTGGAACTCCGACTTCGGCGGAGGGCCCGGCTCGACGCTCACCCTCTCGAACAGCGTCGTCCGGAACAACAGCCTCGTCGGGCAGAAAGGGATCACCGTCTCGGGTGGTGGGCTCTACAACACGGCGACGACGGTGCTCACCGGAAATGTGATCCGGGCGAACTCTCCGGACGACTGCGCCGGCGTGAGCTGCTGAGCTGCTCTACGCCAGCAGGTGACGGTACTTGGCGAGACCACCGAGGACGGCAGCGATGTCGTCCTCGGTGTTGTAGGCGTGCGCCGAGACGCGCAGGTTCGAGTCCCGCTCGGAGGTGACGATCCCGTCCTCCTGAAGCGCAGCGACCAGCGCGGGCGCATCCGTGGAGCGGATGCATACGAGCGCGCCGCGCCGCTCCGCCTCGCGCGGCGTCACCACCGTGCCGCCGAGCTCGTCGACGCCCGCGATCAGCCGCTCGTTCAGCGCGTCCACGTGCTCGCGCGTCTCTGCGATCCCGATCTCGCGCATCAGCTCGATCCCGGCGATGCCCGCGTAGATCGCCGGCACGGGCGGCGTGCCCGACTGCCACCGGCGCGCATTCGGCGCCGGCGCGTACCGCGTGTGCGCCATCTCGAAGATGTCGCGGTCGGCGAACCAGCCGGTCTCCGTCGGCGTCAGCTCGTCGGCGAGCCCCGGCCGCGTCCACAGGAACGCGAGGCCTGCCGAGCCCAGCAGGTATTTCAGCACGCCGGCCGCGAGCGCGTCGACGCCGAGCTCCGTGACGTCGAGCGGATACGACCCGGCCGCCTGATACGCGTCGAGCAGGCACAGCGCCCCACGCTCGTGCGCGACCCGCGCGATCTCCTCCACCGGCAGCCGCGCGCCGTTCCGGTAACAGACGCCCGTCACCGACACGATCGCGGTGCGCTCGTCGATCGCCTCGTCCACCTCCTCCGGAGGCACGACGTGCACCTCGGCGCCGCGCAGCTCCTGCGCGTGCCAGATCTGGCCGATCGTCGGGAACTCGTAGTCGCTGATCACGACCTTCGGCCGCTCCGCGAAGTCGATCGCCGACGCGAGCGCGCTCACTCCCGCCGACAGCGACGTCGTCACGGCGACGTCGTCGCGTTCCGCGTTGACGAGTCCCGCGAACGCGTCGCGCGCCGCCTCGGTTCGCTCGACCCAGTAGTCCCACGGCGCGCCGCGCTCGTCCCAACCAGTGAGGTAGTCGGCATACGCCTGCCGCACGGAATCCGAGAGCGCGCCCTGCGAGCACGAGTTGACGTACGTGAGGCGCTCGAAGATCGGGAACCGCGACCGGCAGTCGCTAACGCCCAAGGTAGGCCTTCCGGAGCTCCTCGTTCTCGCGCAGCGCCGCCGCCTTGCCCTCGAGCACGAGGCGCCCGGTCGAGAGCACGTAACCGCGGTCGGCGATCGACAAGGAGACGTTTGCGTTCTGCTCGACGACGAGGATCGCGACGCCGGAATCGTGCACCTGCTTGATGATCTCGAAGTTCCGCTCGACGAGGATCGGCGCGAGCCCCATCGACGGCTCGTCCATCAGCAGCAGCTTCGGGCGCGACATGAGGGCCCGCCCCATCGCCACCATCTGCTGCTCCCCGCCGGACAGCGTCCCGGCCAGCTGCGAGCGGCGCTCGAACAGCAACGGGAACAGCTCGTACACCCGGTCGAAGTCCTCCCGGTCGCCGCCGCCGCGCAGATACGCGCCCATCTCGAGGTTCTCGAGGACAGTCATCGGCGCGAACAGGCGCCGGTTCTCCGGCACGATCGCGATCCCGCGGCCGATGCGGTAGCTCGTCGGGCGCTTCGTCACGTCCTCGCCGTTCAAGACGATCGAGCCGGTGCGCGGACGAACGATGCCGAGGATCGTCTTCAGCGTCGTCGACTTCCCGGACGCATTCCCGCCGAGCAGGCACACGAGCTCGCCCTCACCGACGTGGATCGAGAGCCCTTGCAGGATGTGGATCTGCCCGTAGTACGTGTTAACTTCTTTGAGCTCGAGCAAGCTCATTTACTGCTCATCGTGTTGAGGCCTAGATACGCCTCGACGACCTTCTCGTTGGTCGCCACCTGCTCGAACGAGCCCTCGGCGATCTTCACCCCGTGGTCGAGCGCGACCACGCGGTCGGAGATCCCCTCGACAACGTGCATGTCGTGCTCGATGACGAGGATCGTGTAGCCGCCCTCGTTGCGCAGCTGGCCGATCAGCTCCGTGATCTCGTGCGTCTCGGCGGGATTCATGCCGGCGGCCGGCTCGTCGAGGAGCAGCATGCGCGGGTTCGTCGCGGTCGCCCGCGCGATCTCGAGACGACGGCGGTTCGCGTACGACAGCGAGTACGCGGGCTGCTCCCAGCGGTACCCCATCAGGCGCTGGCCGAAGAACGAGAGCCGCTTGCGGGCAAGCTCCTCGATCTCGCGCTCCTCGCGGCGCATGCCCGGAGTGCGCAGCATCGACCGGAAGATCCCGGCTTTCGTGTGGCCGTAGGCGGCGGCCATCACGTTCTCCTTCACCGACATGTTCAGGAACAGCCGCAGCGTCTGGAACGTGCGCGAGACGCCCCGACGGCAGATTTGATGGGGCTCGAGACCGACGATGCTCTGTCCGTCGAACTTGATGTCGCCGGTGTGCGGCCGGTAGATGCCCGTGATCAGGTTGAAGAGCGTCGTCTTGCCGGCCCCGTTCGGCCCGATCACCGACACGATCTCGCCTTCCTTGACGTGCAGGTCGAGATTGTCGACGCACTTCAGCCCGCCGAACGACAACGAGACGTTCTCGAGCTGCAGCAGGTCCATCAGATCCCGCTCCGGCGCCGCGCATGTCGGCGCCTCCGCTCTTTGATGAGCTCCGTCGAGCCTACGCTCATACGATTTCCACGCGGCGCTCGCCGAGCAGCCCGTTCGGCCGGAGGACCATCAGCACGATCAGGATCAGGCCGAGAACGATGTACCGCGCCGGCTCGGGCTTCGAGAGCATCACGTTCTCCCACACGAACGCGCCGAGGTAGATCGTCGGCACGAGCACGACGTCGCGGACGATGCCGCGCAGCACCGTGCAGAGGAGCGCGATCGCGATCACGCCGACGTACGTGACCGGGGCGATCCAGCGCGCCGGATGCTCGGGTGCGATCACCCAGTGCTGGACAAAGCTCGCGAACCCGCCGGCCCCCGGCTGGCCTGCGACCCAGCTCGCATCGATCCCTCGGGCGATCGCGTGCACCACGAAGCCGAAGACGAGCGTCGACCCGGCGACGATCGCGAGCCTCGGGCTCCGGCGGCCCAGCACGGCGAGACCGCCGGCGAGCGCGACGAAGAAGATGATTCGCGATTTGTCCGCGTCGCGCAGGAGCTCGAGGAGCGGGCTGATGATCAGCGCGCCGAGCACGACGCCTGCCATGTTCCCAGAGCCGCCGAGGATGACCATCGTGTAGATCGTGATCAGCGTGACGAAGTAGAAGTTGAGCGGGAAGACGTTCCCGAACAGCGCCGCGTTGAGCGTCCCCGTCAGCGCGGCGACCGCCGCCCCGGACGAGAACGCGAGCAGCTTCAGCCAGTTCACCGGCATGCCCATCGCCTCCGCGGCGAGCGGGTCCTCACGGAGCGAGCGCCATGCGCGGCCTGTTCGCGAGTTGTTCAGCAGGCGCAGCGCGACGAACACGATCACGAAGATCGCGAGCGCGAGATAGAGGTACGACACGGCGAACACACCGCCGTGCTCCGGGCGCAGCTTGTGGCCGCCGGGCAGGCCGAACGGGTCGATGTTGAGGATCCCGAACGGGCCGCCGGTGACGTTCTGCCAGTTCGTCGTCACCGTCTGGAAGAGCTGCAGGAAGAACAGCGTCACGATCGCGAGGTAGTCGCCGGTGAGCCGCCACGACGGGAGGCCGAGCACGAGCCCCGCCAGCGCGCCGATCACGACGACGAGCGGCACCGACACGAGGGTGGGCAGATGGATGCCGTAGTGCGGCGAGTCGAGCAGCGCGTACGCGTACGCGCCGATGCCGTAGAACGCCACGTAGCCAAGATCGAGCAGGCCGCCCCAGCCGACGACGACGTTGAGGCCGAGCGCGAGGATCATGTAGAGCACCGTCTGGAACGCGACCTGCCGGACATACCCGCTCGACTCGACGATCGGGAACAGGCAGAAGACGGCGACGAACAGCGTCAGCCACGCCCACCACGGAACGCCGCGCAGGCGCTGCTCGACGACCGCGAAGCGCGCCGGCAGGAACCGCACGGCCGCGTGCCGCGCGACCCATTCGTCCTGCCCGATCGCCGGGCCTTCCGCACCCGTCGAATGGAACCCGTGTGGCGTCGAGTCGGACACGTCAAACCTTCCGAATGTCGGGCCGCCCGAAGAGGCCCTGATGGCGGAACAGCATCAATGCGATGAGGACGCTGAAGACATAGAGGTCGGACCACTGCGTGCCGTCCGGGATGTGCGCACCGTGCACGTAGCCCTGGATGTATGACTCGAGGAACCCGAGGATAAGGCCGCCCGCCATCGCACCGGGGATCGAGCCGATCCCGCCGATGACCGCCGCGATGAACCCCTTCAGGCCGGCGATGAACCCGATCGACACGTTCGTCGGGACGCGGAGCGAGAACATCACTCCGGCGGCGCCCGCGAGCGCCGAGCCGAGGATGAACGTGAACACGATCACCCGGTCGATGTCGATGCCCATCATCGCCGCGGCCTCACGGTCGAACGACGTCGCACGCATCGCCTTGCCGGTGCGCGTCTTGTTGACGAGGAACCAGAGGACGACCATCAGCACGAACGCAGCGATGATCGTGATGATCCGCAGCAGCGGCACGGTGACGCCGCCGATGTGCAAGCCCCGTAGGTAGAGCGCGCCGAGGTGGTACTGGAACAGGTCGTAGTTGCGCGGCGTCGCCCCGAACAGCAGCTGCATCGAGTTGGCGAGGAAGAACGAGACGCCGAGCGCGCTGATCAGCGGCGCGATGCGCGGCGCGTCGCGGAGCGGCCGGTAGGCGAAGCGCTCGATCACGACGCCGAGCGCGGCGCACACGGCCATCGCCGACAGCGTCACGAGCAAGATCACAAGCCAGATGGGCACGTTCGGGCTCGCCGGGCCGCCGAGCACTTGCAGGACGCCGAACCCGACGAACGTCCCGACCATGAACACGTCGCCGTGCGCGAAGTTCAGAAGCTTGAGGACGCCGTAGACGAGCGTGTAGCCAAGAGCGATCAGCGCGTAGACGCTCCCAAGCGTCAGGCCGTCGACGGTGAGCTGGATGAACTGGTCCACGTAGCGGTTATACGCGGCGTGGCGGCCGTCGCCGGGCCGCCACGCCGAAGTCAGCCGCCGGGCGTTAGCCGACGAGCTTGTACGAGCCGTTGGACTGAATCTGGAAGATGTAGAACTTCGCGTTCAGGGGGTCGTTGGACTTCGTCGACCACTTGAACGTTCCACCCAGGATCCAGTTCTTGATGGACACTTTCTTGAACGTGTGGAACACGGCAGCGCGAGTCGTTGAGCCACCGCCTGCCTTGCATGCCTTCGCGATCGCGGTCATGGCGATCTGAGCAGCCCCATAGCTGGGCGGCCCGAACGAGCCGACGGCCTTGCCGGGGTTGTCCTTCTTCCACCCGGCGACGAGCTTCGCGTCGGCAGGGATGCCGGTGATGTCAGGTGCGAAGTTGGACACGTACGATCCCGGCTGCTTGAACTGCGACGAGTTGTCCGAACCGTCACCGCCGAACACCTTCGCCTTCTTGCCCTGCTCGATCAGCTGCTGGGCGAACGTCTGCGCATCGCCCGGCTTCTGCGTCGGGAAGAACACGATGTCCGCGTCGCTCGGAACCTTGGTCACATAGGCGGAGTAGTCAGTCGTCGTATTCGGAGCCGAAAGGCGTGAGGTGCTGACGCCCTTCGCCTTGAGCACCGAGTCGACGGCGGAAGCTAGACCGAGTGAGTACGGCTCCTGGAAGTCCATGATCACGACCTTCTTGACGTGCAGGTTGTTGACCATGAAGTTCGCGTCCGACGGGCCTTGGATGTAGTCACCAGGCACGTCGCGGAAGAAGGCCGGAGTGCCCTCGAACTGGTTACCCGTCTTCTTCGTCAGGTCGGTCCGCGTCGCCGACGGCGAGATGTGCGCGATCTTCGCCGCGTAGTACGTCTTCGTCGACACCACAACCGTGCCCGAGGTGGATGGGCCGAGAACAGCAAGGACGCTCGGATCTCCAACGTACTTCTGTGCGAGTGTCGCGGCGACACTGGGGCCCTGCTCAGTCGGCGTGTCGCCGCCGACGAGCTTCACCTTCAGGCCGAGGCCCGGGGCGAGTGTCTTGACGGCGTACTTCGCCCAGCTCATCTGCTCGGCGCCCAGGAAGCCGGCGCCGCCGGTCAGCGGGGTGACGAACGGCAGGGTGATCGTCTTCTTGCAGTTGAAGCTTGCCGTCGCGCGGGCCGCCGCGGTCTGGCTGCCCTGCGCACTGGCAGCAACGACCGACGTAGCGAGCACCGCCAATGCGAGGACGAAAGCCTTCTTCATCTAGTAGTCCTCCTTGCCTGGGGGCAGGTTGATGCGGGGGGTCAAGCGCTGGAGCAGCGATCATGTTCTGTCGCGCTTTCGGTGTCAATGATCAAATCTCGATCAAACGCGTAGGGTTGCACCGTGGACTACGCGCTGCAGCCCGACGAGCGGACGGACGGCCGTCGCTTCGAGGTCGGCGTTTTCACGCAGCGGCTCGTCGAGCTGGACGGGGAGCTCGGCGGGCACGACGCCGACGAGCTCGTCTTCGTGCTGGACGGCACAGGGAGCGCCGAGATCGACGGCGACGAGCAGCCTCTGCGCCCGGGAGTCTCACTGTTCATCCCGGCCGGAACGGCCTGGACGGCGAGCGGGAACGCGCAGGCGATCTCCGTGCTCGTCCACGAGCCCGACCCGGCGGACGGGCCTGCGGTCGTCGACTGTGACGAGGTCGAGAAGGGAACCGCCACCGCCGGCCGGCAGTTCGTGCTCGGCGCGCCCTGCCCGTCGGCCACCCAGTTCATCGGCCTGATCCCGCCGGGCCGGGCTCCCGACCATTTCCACTACTACGACGAGGTGATCTACGTGCTCGAAGGAGAGGGCTATCTGGACTGTGGCGGCGAGCAGGCGCCGATCCGGGCCGGCACGTGCATCCATCTGCCGAAGACGCTCGTGCACAGCCTCGCCAACACCGGAGAGAGCGAGCTGCGCGTGCTCGGCGTGTTCCGTCCCGCCGGCTCGCCGGCCGAGGCGTACTACCCCGACGGCACCCGGGCGGGCATGTAATGCCACGGATCGAGCGCAGTGCGACCGTCGTGTGGGAAGGGAACGTCGCGCGCGGCGAGGGCCGCATCACCGCGCACACGGGCGCGTTCACCGACCTCCCCTACTCTCTGCCGACGCGCATCGCCGCGAAGGCGGAGAAGACGAGCCCCGAGGAGCTGCTCGCCTCGGCTCACGCGGCCTGCCTGACAATGGGGCTCGCAACGGAGCTCACCGAGGCGGGAACGCCGCCGGTGCAGCTCGAGCTGACATGCAAGATCGTGATGGACGAGGTCGAGGGGCAGGGCCATCAGATCGTCGCGTCGCACGTGACGATCGGGGGAGCCGACGAGATCTCGGACGATCAAGTCGAGCGAGCTGATGCCGGCTGCCCGTTCTCGACGCTGCTGAAGAACGCAGGCGTCGAAGTAACGATCAGCCGCGCCTGAGCTCTTCACCGTGCTCGTCCACGTCCGGCGGCCGCCGCCGGACAGTTGCAGGGGTCTCGGAAAGATGCGCCGGGAAGGGAACCGTGAGCACGCCGTCGGTCTCGTCGACGACCGCGAGACCGAGCGCGCCGGCGAGGGAGAACGCCTCGTCGATCGTCTGCACCGGGCCGGCCGGCACACCGGCTGCAGCCAGGTCTGCTGACCAGTCCGCGCGCGGCCGCGCGGCGAGCGCTTCCTCGAGCCGCACGCGCAACGCGTCCCGGTTCGCGACGCGGAGCTCGTTCGTCGCGAATCGCTCGTCCTCGCCGAGCCCGAGCACCTCGGCGAGCCGCCGGAACTGCGCGTCGTTGCCGGCGCAGATCATCAGCTCGCCGTCCGCGGCGCGATAGGTCGCGAACGGCTCGATCGACGGGTGGACGTTGCCGAGCGCGAGCGGCACGTCGCCGCTTGCCAGGTAGCCCGTCGACTGGTTCGCGAGCAGCGCGAGGCTCGCATGCAGCAGGTCGATCGTGACGCGCTGGCCGCGGCCGGTGTCGCGCCGCGCGTACAACGCGGCCAGCACCGCGATCGTCGCGTAGAGCGCAGCCACGACGTCGGTGACCGCGACGCCTGTCTTGGACGGCGTGCCTGCCGGACCGGTGACGGACATGAGGCCGGACAGCGCCTGCACGAGCGGGTCGTACCCGGGCAGCGCCGCGCCGGCCCCTTCCCCGAAGCCGCTGATCTCGCAGTGGACGACGCCCGGATTCACGCTCGCGATTCGCTCGTGATCGAGGCCATACCGCTGCAGCGTCCCCGGCAGGAAATTCGAGACGACGACGTCGGCGCGCTCGCAGAGCCTGCGCGCGAGCTCCAGGTCGGGCTCGGACTTCAGGTCGAGCACGACCGACCGCTTGTTGCGGTTCGCGGTGTGGTGGTACGCAGCGCGCCCCTGGGCGTCTTGCGGCGGCTTCCACCGCCGCGTGTCGTCGCCGAGCGGTGATTCCACCTTGATCACGTCCGCACCGAGGTCGCCGAGCGTCATCGCGACGAGCGGGCCGGCGAGGACGCGCGAGAAGTCGACGACCCCGATGCCGGCGAGCGGCTCGCCCATGGGCTACAACCGGCGCGCGCCGACGTAGGCGTTGCCGAAGTCCGCCAGCGCGGTGATCTTCACGACGTCGCCGGTCTCCGGGGCGTGCACGAACTGGCCGTTGCCGATGTAGATGCCGACATGGTTGAGCGCGTCGAAGAAAACGAGATCGCCGGGTTGCAGCTGGCTGCGGTCGACGGGTGTCCCGAGCTGGTACTGGGCCGCCGCGTAGTGCGGGAGCGAGATGCCGAGCTGCGCGTACACGTACATGACGAGGCCCGAGCAGTCGAAGCCGGTCGCGGGTGACGCACCGCCCCACAGGTACGGGATCCCGAGGTACTTGAGCGCAATCGTCGCCGCCTCCGGATGGCCTGGCCCGGCGGGAATCGTCGGGACCGCCGGTGCAGTCGTCGTCGTGGTCGCGGTCGTGGTCGTCGTCGCAGGCGTGACGGTCGGCGGCGGCGCCGCGGGAGTCGGAGCCGCAGCGGCCGTCGTCGGCGTCGTCGCCGCCTTGGCGCGCGCCGCGGCCGCAGCAGCAGCAGCCGCGGCAGCGGCCTGCTGCGCCTTCAACGCACGAGTCTCGGCGGCGAGCCGGGCGCGCGCCTCGGCGCGGAGCTTCGCTTGCCGCGCCGCTTCGGCCGCCGCCTTCTCCACCTCGAGCTTCGCCACCTCGGACTGCACACCCGCAAGGAGGCGCTTGCGCTCGTCGAGCATCGAGCCGATGCGCTGACGCTCACGGTCCCGCTGCTGGAACGCGACCGTTCGCCGCTTCACCGTCTCCGCCGCCGTGCGGGCCGCTTGCGCGTACCGGTTGCGCGCTGCAGTCGCCTGATCCGTCAGCTTCTTGTCGGCCGCGGCGACAGCACGCGCGGCATCGAGGCGGTCGAGCATGTCCGACACGCTCGTGCTGCCGAGGACGATCCCGAGTGTCGTGTCCTGGTCGTCGTTGCTCTCGTAGAGCGCACGCAGGCGCGCCGCGACATGCGCCATCGCGATGCGGCGCTGCTTCTCTGCGGCTCGGAGGCGCTGCCGGTCGACGACGAGCTGCTTCCGGGTGACGACGAGCTGGTAGCGCGCCCCGTTCCATGCTTCGACGCTTGCCTCGAAGCTCTGGTTGAGCTTGTTCACCTGCGCGAGAACTGCCTCGGCCTGTGCTTGCTTGGCCTTCAGCTTGTCGCCCGGGGAAGCGGCGGAGAGGTCGCCTACGAGCACCGCGGCCACCAGCACCGCACACACTCCGGCAAGTGTCGTCCTCGTGATGCCCACGTAGCTGCCCCTTGGCTCCGCGGGACGCTAGTCCTGCCACGTAAAGGAATTCTTCGGGCTCGCCGCCCGCATCAGGCAAGCGGCCGGAGCTACCCTCGCCGGATGGCCCGATTTGCGCTCGTGAGCGAGCGTTTCGAAGAGGAAGAGCCGCTCGATGCGTATTCGCGAGCGGTGATCGAGGCTGCTGAGCGCGTGTCACCGTCCGTCGCGGCGGTCGAAGTGCTCCGAGGTGGGCGCACACGAGGTGCCGGCTCTGCGGTCGCGATCACCCCGGACGGCTTCCTGCTCACATCCGCGCACGTCGTGGCCGGCGGCGACGGCGTGCAGGCGACGTTCGACGACGGTCGTGTCCTCGGCGCGGAGATTCGCGGCCGCGATCCACTGTCCGACCTCGCGGTGCTGCGCACGCACGACGGCGAGCTCGCACCCGCGGAGCTCGGCGACGCGAGCAGGTTGCGTGTGGGGCAGCTCGTCGTCGCGATCGGCAACCCACACGGGTTCGGCGGCTCGGTCACCGCGGGCGTGGTGTCGGCCCTCGGGCGGTCGCTTCCGACGCGCGCGGGTGCGACGATGCGCGTCGTCGACGACGTCATCCAGACCGACGCGGCGCTGAACCCCGGCAACTCGGGCGGCGCGCTCGCCGACTCGCACGGTCGCGTCGTCGGCATCAATACCGCTGTCGCGGGTGTCGGGCTGGGCCTCGCCGTGCCCGTGAACACCGTGACGCGTGAGATCGTCGCGTCGCTGATGCGCGACGGACGAGTGCGGCGGGCCTACCTCGGTATCGCCGGCGGGCCCCGTCCGCTGCCGCCGCGCGTCGCGCGCGAGCTCGGCGCACGTGACGGGATCGAGATCGTCGAGGTCGTCGAGGGAAGTCCGGCGGCGGCCGCCGGGCTGCGTCCCGGCGACATCGTCTTCGCCGTCGGCGGGGAGCACGTCGCCGGCCCGCGCGACATCCAGGGCAAGATGCTTGCCGACGCGATCGGGGCGACCACGCGCATCGAGCTCGTGCGGGAGGGAACCGTCCTGGCAGTTGAGGCGGTCCCGCGCGAGCTAGTTTTCGCCGAGTGATCACCGCCGACGACGTCAGCCGCATCACGATCTTCGCCGAGCTCGGGGAGGACGACCGTGCCCAGCTTGCCCGCGCCGCCGCAGATCTCACCCTCGCTGCCGGTGAGTTCGCCGCCGAGCAGGGCTCCGAGCGCGCTCTCTTCGGGCTGATCGAGGGATGCATCGAGGCCGTGCAGACGGTGGACGGAGTCGAGCGAGTCGTCGGGCGCCGAGAGCCGGGAGACATCTTCGGCGAGGTGCCGATCACGCTCGGGACGGTGTTCCCCGTCGGGTTCCGCGCCTGCGAACCGTCGCGCGTCATGCGGGTCGAGCCTCGGAACTACCACTCGGTCGCCGCGACCGCCCCCGACGTCGCGAAGGAGGTCGGGCGCCTGGCCGCGCATCGCATGAGCGGCCCCGGAGGGCTGCAAGGCCTCGCGTCGGACCCGATACCGCCGCGCGCGATCGTCGTCGGGGAGCGTACGGACCCCGCGTGCACGGAGGTGCGCCACTTCCTCGACCGGAACCAGGTGACCTTCGAGTGGTTGACGTCGGAGACGCCGAACCTGGAGGAACGGTGGGACGGCCCGGGGCCGTTGCCGGCGCCCGAGGACCAGCCTGCCGTGCGGGTGATCGGCGGCAAGATGGTGATCCGCCCGCAGCTCCGCCGGCTCGCGGAGCTGCTGGGGCTCGGCACCGAGCCGGAAGCCGGCTCGTACGACGTCGTCATCGTCGGCGCCGGGCCGGCAGGGCTCGCGGCGGGCGTCTACGGCGCGTCCGAAGGACTGTCGACGATCGTCGTCGAGCGCGCCGCGCCGGGAGGCCAGGCGGGCACGTCGTCGAGAATCGAGAACTACCTGGGTTTTCCCGCCGGCGTCTCGGGCGACGAGCTCGCGGGGCGGGCGTTGCAGCAGGCGAGGCGGCTCGGCGCGGAGATCCTGGTCACGCGGACGATCTCGCGGATCGACGCCGAACGCCGCCAGGTGCACCTCGACGGCGGCGACGTGCTTCACGGGCGAACGATCGTCCTCGCGTGCGGCGTGTCCTGGCGCAACCTCGACGTGCCGGGCTTTGCCGAGCTCACCGGCGCCGGGGTGTATTACGGCGCGTCGCCGAGCGACGCAGCCGCGACTCACGGCCACGACGTGCACGTGATCGGCGCCGGCAACTCGGCGGGCCAGGCGGCGATGTTCTTCTCGAACCACGCCCGCGGCGTGACGATCGTGTGCCGCAGCGACTCGCTCGAGAAGAGCATGTCGAGCTATCTGATCCGTCAACTCGCGACCCGCGGGAACGTCACCGTCCGTCTGAGCAGCGAGATCGTCGCTGCGCACGGCGACGGCGCGATCGAAGAGGTCGAGATCGTCGACCGCGCCGGCGGGAACGTCGATCGCGAGGCGTCGGGCGGCGTCTACATCTTCATCGGCGCCGACGCCGAGACGGGCTGGCTCCCACCGGAGATCGCACTCGACCAGCGCGGTTTCATCCTGACCGGCGCCGGGGTCCCCACAGTCGACTGGACGCGGGAACGGGATCCATTCCTGCTCGAGACGAGCGTGCCCGGCATCTTCGCCTGCGGCGACGTCCGCTCGGGGCCGGTGAAGCGCGTCGCGGCCGCGGTCGGCGAGGGCAGCATGGCGATCGCGTTCATCCACCAGTACCTGCGCGACGAGCAGCGCGCCGCGACGCCGGCCTAGAGCAAGGACGCGGCGGTCAGCCGCAAGCCCTCTTCGAGCCCGACGGTCGGCTCCCAGCCGAGCAACTCGCGCGCGGCGGCGATGTCAGCCCACGAATCGCGGATATCGCCGGTGCGCGATGCGGTGTGCTCCTTGTGCACCGGCTTGCCCAGAATGCCGCCGATCGTGTCCGCGAGGTGATTCACGCTGGCGGAACGGCTCGAGGCGATGTTGAAGATGCGGCCGTTCGCGCCGTCCGCGAACGCGGCACGAATCGCGCCGTCGACCACATTTCCGATGTACGTGAAGTCGCGCGACTGCTCGCCGTCGCCATGAATCTTGATCGGCTCGCCGGCAGCGATCGCCGTCATGAACAGCGGCACGACGGCCGCGTACTGCGAGTGCGGGCTCTGGCGCGGCCCGAACACGTTGAAGAACCGCAGCACCGTCGTCTCGAGCCCTTCGTACACGCGCGCGAACGCGACGCAGAACCGCTCGGCCGCGAGCTTGGTGACACCGTATGGCGAAAGCGGGTCTGGCGGAGCGTCTTCCCTCACCGGCAGGTCGCGGCGCACGCCGTAGACCGACGAGCTTGACGAGTACACGACGCGGCGCACTCCCTCATCACGCGCGGCGAGCAGCACGTTGAGCGTCCCTTCGACGTTCACCGCGCTCGACGTCAGCGGGTCCTGCACCGACCGCGGGACCGAGCCGAGCGCCCCGAAGTGGAACACGACCTCAGCGCCGCGCACGGCGTTGTGCACGCGCTCGTAGGAGCGCAGCTCGCCCTCGACAACCTTCACGTCGAGGCCGTCGAGATTCGCGCGGCTGCCGGTGGCGAAGTTGTCGAGCACGACGACCTCGTCACCCCGCTCGAGCAGGGCGCGCACGAGATTCGAGCCGATGAAGCCGGCGCCGCCGGTGACGAGGACCTTGCTCACGGCGGCCCAGCCTACCGTCATGAGCAAGGCGACCTCTCCTAGACCGCAGCGACCTCCTGGGTGCAGAACGCGCACCGGCGCGCGCCGACCGGGATCTTGCTCAGGCAGTGCGGGCAGTCGCGGACCGTGTCGTCCACCGGCGGCTCGGTCTTGTAGCGGGCGAGAAGCCGTCCGACCGGCTTGACGACGAAGAAGAACACGACGGCGGCGATCACGACGAACGAGATCAGCGAGTTGAAGAACGAGCCGTAGAGGAACTTGCTCCCGTTGATCTTGAACGTGAGGGTGGAGAAGTCGGGCTGGCCGCCGATCGCGGCGATCAGCGGGGTGATCAGATCCGCGACGAGCGCCGTCACGACCGCTCCGAAGGCAACGCCGATGACGATGCCGACGGCCATGTCGACGAGATTCCCGCGAAGTAGAAACTCCCTAAAGTCCTTCAACGTGACCTCCCTCGACGGATGACCACTGCATCCTGTCAGCCGGGAGTCAGCGGCGCTCGCCGAACGCAACGACGATCCGGCATGGTTCCCGGCCATTGAGGCAGTTCTGTGTGCTGCAGCGGGCGGTGGCGGCCACCTTCGGCCCGGCGGCGGCCGCGAGCAGGCCTCGCCACATCCCCGCGTCGAGCGCACGGGCGTCGTTGTCGGAGACGACGACGGGACGCAACGGGCACGTCGCGGACACGATTATGGCCTCGCCCTCGTCCAGGGACTCGATGGCCGCCTGGAACCCGAGCCGTCCGAGCCCGCGGCAGAGCCGGTCGAGCGCGTCGCGCGTGGTCGTCGCCTGACGCAGTCGCGCCATTCGACCGAGCTCCAGCCCGAACGAGTACCCGACACCGTCGAGGTGCTTCGCGCGGCCCCGTTGCGGAAGCGCGTCGACGAGCCGCCCGACGAGCGCCTCGTAATGCCGACGCGGGAACTCGACAGCGCTCGTCTCGGGTGCGGCCGCGTACGTCTTCGCCGGGCGTCCTGCGCCGGGGCCGTCGTGGCCGCTCCGGCGCTCGAACTCGGCGATCGCGAGCCCTGCCTCGACGAGCCGTTCGAGTCGCCAGCGCGCAACGCTCCGCGAGATGTCCAGCTGCTCCGCGACATCGTCTGCAGTCAGTGGATTACGTGCCGCACGAACGAGCAGAACGATACTGCGGAGCCCGGGATCGCCGAGTGCGTCGAGCCTCTCCACCGCACTGACGCTACCACTCGCTCCGCACGACGTAAGTTGTATTTGTAAGATTTTTGAATATAGAGAACCCCGAGCAAGGAGGCCGGCGATGAAATGGGCTGCGTTGATCACCTGGGTGCTGACGGCGGGAGGTGGATTCGTCCTCCTGTCGATCTGGCTCGCCCGCGGCGGGATGAAGGCGCAGGGCTCGGGCGGCCGGATCAAGCCGCCGCTGATCATGAGCCACTTCCTGCTCGCGGCGACCGGCCTCGTCCTCTGGATCATCTACGTCGTCAACGACTCCAGCACTCTGGCGTGGATCGCCTTCGTCCTGCTGCTCGTGGTCGCCCTCCTCGGCTTCACGATGTTCGGCATCTGGCTGCGCCGGCGCCGGGCGGGTGCAGGCGGGGCGACGCCGGACACCCCGGCGGAGCAGCACTTCCCGATCGCGATCGTCGGGCTACACGGGCTGCTCGCGGCGACGACGCTCGTGCTCGTGCTCCTGGCCGCCGCGGGCGTCGGTAGTTGACGATGAAGCTGAGCTACCTGATCAGGGGGCTGCCGGGCCACCCGCTGCACCCACCCGTGACCGACGTCACGATCGGCACGTACACGTTCGCCACGGTCGCCGCGTTCCTCAACGTCATCGGCGTCGTCGACCGGAGCGCGGCGGTGGCGTGGTGGCTCGCGCTCGTCGTCGGGCTCTGCTCCACGGCGCTCACCGCGACGACCGGGTTCTTCGACTGGATCGAGCTCGAGTGGGGCAGCACGATCTGGAAGAAGGCCACCTGGCACCTCACGGTGATGCTCGCGGCGTCGGGCGTGTTCCTCGTCGCCGTCCTCGTCGGCCACCACGACTACGCGAAAGGGATTGTCGGAGCCGGCTCGTTCGTCCTGACCGTGGTCGGTTTCGCGCTGCTCACACTCGGCGGCTGGCTCGGCGGCGCCGTCGTGTTCGTGCACGGGATGCGCGTGACCGCATCAGAGGAGTCGTGACCAGCGGTCGGCGAGCGCCATGATCGTGAGCGCCGGGTTGGCCGAGCCTTGCGTCGGCATCACGGACCCGTCGACGACGAAGAGGTTGTCGACGCCCCACACGCGGTGGGAGGAGTCGACGACCGAGTCGTCGGGCGAGGAGCCCATGCGCGCGCCGCCGACGAGGTGCGCGTAACGATCGATCGTCAGCAGGTCCATCGCGCCTGCCGCCTGCCAGACCTGCTCGAGGAGGCTCTTCGCATACTCGACGATCGCCCGGTCGTTGTCGCACTGCGTGTAGCTGAAGTGCGCGACCGGGACGCCGAACGCGTCCTTCTCGTCCGCGAGTGTCACGCGGTTCTCCGGTAGCGGCAGGAACTCGGCGAGGATCCCGAGCACTGACCAGTGGTTGTAGTCGCGCATGTACTCGCGCAGCGACTGCCCCCAGTGCCCCTCGGCGAGCACGTGCTCGGCCCACGCGATCGGCAGCGGCGAGACCGTCTGGATCGAGAAGCCGCGGGCGAACCCCCGGCGCGCATCCGTCTCGTAGAACTGCTCCGACGTGACCTCGGGTGGAGGCGCCTTGTACATCCGCAGGAGCTCGGGGAACCGACCGGCGACCTGCGGAGCGCCTTGCACCATCACGTAGCGGCCGACGAGATCCGCGGCGTTGCCGAGCCCGTGCGGGTGCCGGCGACACACCGAGTTGAGCAGCAGCCGCGGTGTCTCGATCGCGTAGCCGCAGACCGCGACCGCGGACGCTGGCTGAAAGCATTCGACTCCGTCGCGGATGTACCGCACGCCGCTCGCCCGGCCGTTCGCGTTGTCGATCTCGACGCGGGTGACGAACGAATCGGGCCTGACCTCGCAGCCGTGCTCGATCGCATCCGGAATGTGGGTGATGAGCGGCGAGGCCTTGGCGTTCACCTTGCAGCCCTCGAGGCAGAACCCTCGATAGATGCAGTGCGGCCTGTTCCCGAACCTGCCGTTCGTGATCGCGACGGGTCCCACGCGCATCTCGATTCCCTGCTTGCGCGCGCCCTCCCACGCGACGAGCGCCGCACCGGCTACCGGATGCGGCTTGTGCGGGTAGCCGTGCGGGTCGCCCCACGGCCAGTACTCCCCCGCGACCGGCAACTCCCGCTCGATACGCTCGAACGACGGTTTCAGCTCCTCGTACGAGATCGGCCAGTCGACGGCGACGCCGTCGCGCGAGCGCACCTCGAAGTCGGACGGATGCAGCCGCGGCACGTACCCCGCGAAGTGCGTCATCGATCCTCCCACGCCGACGCCCGAGTTGTTCTTGCCGAGCTCGATCGGATCCTCGCCGGAGATGATGCGGTTGTCCGTCCAGTAGAGGCCGGCTTGCCCGGCGCCTTTCTCGTCGCTCACCCAGTCGCGGTCTGGGTCCCAGAGCGGCCCTTTCTCGAGCACGACGACCTTCCAGCCGCGGCGCGCGAGCCGTTGCGCGATCACGCTGCCGCCTGCACCCGCGCCGACGACCGCGAGGTCGACCACATCGCTGTCGCGGTATCGCGCCATCCGGTCGAGGTTCTGGAGGCCGCGCTTGTGCGGGTGGAGCAGGACGGCCGAGTCGTTGTCGGCCGGCAGCCCCGTCAATCGAGCCCCCACTTCCTCGCGTCGCGCACCGGGTCGTAGTGCACGGACTCGACGCCCTCCCACGGCTCGCGCTCTCCGAGGTGTGGCGAACCGAACGCGGAGTAGCCGCGCGGATACGCCGGACCGCCGAACCCGATCTCGTTCCACGCCCACGGATGCGAGTAGAAGGCCTGCACGACGTAGCGCATGACGACCCCCCACGCGCGCGCCACATTCACGTCGCCCCAGACACCGTCATGCAGCTCGGCCCTCGAGAAGCGGTGCACGATCTCCACGCGCGTTTCCTCCGACGAGTCGGCAAAGTTGCCGCCCGCCGCTTCGTCGAGCCCGCGCGCCACGATGCGCCAGACCTCGCCGTCTCCCGGCAGGTCGTGGTGCTGCCAGCCGTCACCGACGCCGCCTTCGAGCTTCTCGTCGATGTAGGAGAGAACCGGGATGCGCGGCTCTTCGTCCTGCGCCGTCGCGATGTCGCAGAACGCTTTCAACGTCTCCGCCTCGGCGTCCGCGAAGTAGCGAAGCGGCGGAACGTTCTCGACGCGGTCGAGGACGACACGCCGCGTGACCTCGTCCCAGTGGCCGACCTGAGCGAGGACGTCGTAGTGCGGATAACGACCCACCATCTGCGCCGTCGTGCCTTCGACCTGCTTCAGCCGGTGCGGATTCGGATGCGCCTGGTCGCGGAGCGTCACGACTTCTCGCGGCGAACGAGGGCTGCCGCAACACCGAGCGCGCCGACGAGACAGAGCGAGCCGGGCGCCAGCAGCGGCGGCCCCATCGTCAGGTTGTACTGCAGCTCCTTGAAGCCGCCCGGCCGCTTGCGAACGCCTTGGACGTGCGTGACCATCCCGACGAGCCCGTCGAGGAAGTACAGCCCCGAGACCAGCGGCAGGATCGTCTTTGCCGCGCGCTCGGAGGCGAACCCGGCGATCCCCGCGGCCGTCAACGGCGGCGTCAGCACCAGCGGCGTCCACATCCACTTGTCGCCGAATGAGCCCTTCAGGTGCTCGAAGTAGATCTCCATCCCGAGAGCGGGTGCCGACAGCGCGGTGGTCGCGGCCAACAGGCGCTGCGTCCGTCCGTCGCGCAGGTTGCGCAGCATCCCCCTGATCACGCCGCCCACCTCTGTGCGTCGGCCCGCTTCAGCTCGAGCCCATTGCCCGCGCGCGAGCGGTCGGGGACGAGCGCGCCGTCGACCGGCGTGAGCACGCCGTCGAACAGCATCGACTCGATCCGGACGTGGTCGTGGAAATACTCGAGGTGGCGGAGCCGGTCGACGCCGCAGAGCGCATGCGCCGAGAGCTGCGGTGCGCAGTGACCCGACACGTCTAGCCCGTGCGCGGCGGATAGGCCGTTCACGCGCAGCAGGCCGCTGATGCCGCCGCAGCGGGTGACGTCCGCCTGCAGGCAGTCGACGCTGCCGACGAGGTTGCGAAAGTCGGCGGGCACGTACGCGTACTCGCCGGCCGCGACCTCGAGGCGGCTGTGATCGCGAACACGCCGCAGCCCGTCGGGATCGGCTGACGAGACAGGCTCTTCGAACCACCGCACGTCCCATTCGTCGACGTAGCGCTCGGCCCAGCGGATCGCCTCCTTGGCGCCGAACGCGCCGTTCGCGTCGACCATCAACTCAGCGTCGCCGATCGCATCGCGTGCAACCGACAGCCGGTGGGGGTCGCGCTCGGGATCGCGGCCGAGCTTCATCTTCACGCGCGTCAGCCCCTGCGCGACCCAACCGCCGAGCTGCTCCGCGAGCCGTGCGTCGGCGTACGAGCAGAAGCCGCCGCTCCCGTACACGGGAACGCGGTCATGCGAAGCAGGAAGCAAGGTCGTGAGCGGCACGTCGAGCAGCCGTGCGCGCAGGTCCCATAACGCGAGATCGACCGCCGACAACGCGCAGAACGCGATCCCGGGGCGACCGGCGTTGCGCACGGCCCCGCCCAGCTCGAGCCACAGCCGGCCGAGGTCATCGAGGCCGCGGCCCTCGACGATCGGCGCCAAGGTTCCGGTCACGACGCTCTCGGCAGCTTCCGGCGCGTACGTCCACCCGACGCCGCGCCGGCCGCCGCCGACGGCCTCGACGACCACGATCGTGGTCGATGTCCATTCGAACGTCCCGTCCGACTCGACCTCATCGGTCGGGATCGTGAAGGAGCTCGTCTCGAGTCGCTCGACGGTCACCGGCCCGGCAGGAACTCGAGGATCTTCTGTTTGAACGACTCGGTGATCAGCTCGCGCGAGTGCGGGTCGCCGCCGCGCACCGCGGAGATGAAGTGCTTTGCCTGCTCGATGGTGATGTGCGGCGGCAGCGGCGGCACCTCCGGATCGGTGACGGCGTCGATCACGAACGGCCGGTCGGCGGCGAAAGCCTCCTCCCAGGCGGCGTCGATTGCGTCGGGCGACTCGATACGCACGCCGTCGAGGCCGATCAGCCGTGCGAAGTCGGCGAACCGCACGTCCGGGATCTGCTGGGTCGCCGGGTTCTTCGGGTCGCCTTCGAGCGCACGCTGCTCCCAGGTGACCTGGTTCAGGTCGCGATTGTTGAGCACCAGCACGACGAGGCGGGGATCCGCCCAGCGCTCGTAGTACTTCGCGGCGGTGATCAGCTCGGCCATGCCGTTCATCTGCATCGCGCCGTCACCGACGAGTGCGACCGCAGGACGAGACGGGTGCGTGAACTTGGCGGCAATGGCGTACGGCACGCCTGGGCCCATCGTCGCGAGGTTCCCGGAAAGGGATGCGAGGTGCGTCGGGCCGAGCTTCAGGTTACGCGCAAACCAGTTCGCGGCCGAGCCGGAGTCGGACGTGACGATCGCGTCTTCGGGCAGATGATGGTTGAGCTGCCAGAAGACACGCTGCGGGTTGATCGGGTCCGCGTCCTGCATCGCGCGGTCCTCGATCAGCCGCCACCAGTCGGCGACCTCCTCTTCGATCTGGGTGCGCCACGTCCGGTCCACCTTCGGCTCGAGGAGCGGCACGAGCTCTTCGAGCGTCGACTTCGCGTCCCCGATGAGCCCGAGCTCCATCGGATAGCGGATGTTCAGCATGCGGCCGTCGAGATCGATCTGCACGCCGCGTGCCTGCCCGGGCTCGGGGAGAAACTCCGAATACGGGAACGACGAGCCGACCATCAGGAAGGTGTCGCACTCGTTCATGAGCGTCCAGCTCGGCTTCGTGCCGAGCAAGCCGATCGAGCCTGTGCAATACGGCAGCGAATCGTCCAGCACGGTTTTTCCGAGCAGTGCCTTTGCGACCCCGGCGCCGAGCTTCTCGGCGAGCCCCATTACCTCGTTCGTCGCCTTCCGCGCGCCCTGACCGACAAGGATCGCAACCTTTTCTCCGTCGTTCAGGATCTCGGCGGCGCGTTCGAGGTCGTTCTGCCTGGGAACGACGCGCGGCGCGGTCCACCCGGGCGACGAGTGAATCGTGCCGTGCTTGCGCGCAGGCTCGGGAACGGCGTCGGCCTCGCCGACGTCGTTCGGGATGATCAGACAGGTGACGGCCCTCTGGTCGAGGGCGATGCGGTGCGCGCGGTCGACGAGGTGCCGAATCTGGTCCGGAACGAGCGCCGTCTCGCAGTACTCGTGCGCGACGTCCTTGAAGAGGGTCTGCAGGTCGACTTCCTGCTGATAGCTGCCGCCGAGCGCCATCCGCGACTGCTGCCCGACGATCGCGAGCACGGGAGCGTGATCGAGCTTCGCGTCGTAGAGGCCGTTCAACAGATGGATCGCGCCCGGGCCGGACGTCGCGAGGCAGACGCCGACTTCACCTGTCCACTTCGCGTGCGCGCACGCCATGAAGGCGGCCTGCTCCTCGTGGCGCACCTGCACGAACTCGATCAGCTCCCGCTGCCGCTCGAGCGCGCCGACGATCGCGTTGATGCCGTCGCCGGGATATCCGTAGATGCGGCGCACACCGTTCTCGTGCAGCCGCTGGAGCAAGAAGTCGGCACTCGTCAGACCCATCGATACCTCCGTCGGTCGTACGCCGCGCGGCGCGAGGTCACACGGAACCTCGCGCCGGTGAGAGACGCGGCGTCCGGGCTATTGACCCATCTTGATTCCGGGTTCTCCCCACTCGAGCTGAATTGCACGCGTCGGCTGAGCGCCCGGCACGTTTGCCTCGCGTGAGGTCTTGAACAGCGGCAGGACGGTGCGCCCCGCTGCCGCCTTCAGCATCATCGCCGTACCGACGTACCACGCGAGGAACGCAGAGATCAGGAACAGCCAGCCCGCCCAGTGCCGCACGTGGGCGCTTCCCTGGAGGAAGCCAATCGCAGCGAGCCCCGATCCGGTTGCAAGCGTGGCGAGCACGGCGACGACGCCGAAGCCGCCTTCTGCCAGCGCGCCGAGCGTCCCGGAGGCCGTGATCGCGCACAACGCGATGAACCAGAACCCGAGGGCGTGATCCATCGTCTCGCCGGTCGGAAGCGTCTTCGTGACGACGAGCAGGTTGAGCAACCCGTAGCCGAGCCAGAAGGCTCCCCACATCCCGTGCATCGCGGTCGCGACCGCGTCACGCGCGCGATAAGCCCACATGCCCGCCGTGAACTGTGCGAGCCCGCCGAAGAACGCGGCGAACGGGAACAGGTATCCGGGCGTGTCCGGCGTGCCGTACCACCCGGCCAGATTGGCCGCGACGATGAACGTGGCACCTGCGAAGCCGAACAACCCCAGCACGGACGGGGCAGCGATCGGCGAGAGCACCACGCGTGGTCGCGCGAAGTCATCGAACCAGCCGTCGTGGCCGAAGTCCACGCCCGCCGACGCGCGTTCTCTCCGTTCGTCGATCGTCGACATACCGACCCCCTTTGTCTCGTTTCGCGATTCGTTCCCGGGGGTCGCGCCCGAAAAACATATCGTGCCGCGATCTGTTTAGGTCCGCGCCCGACTCGGAAGAACCGTCCGATGGAACAGAAGCTTCGTGTGGCGGTCGTCACCGGCGGCACCGCCGGCGTCGGTCGCGCGACGGCACGGGCGTTCGCGCGAGACGGCGTCGGCGTCGCGGTGATCGCGCGCGGCGCGCAGCGCCTTGCCGCAACGAAGAAGGAGCTCGAGTCGATGGGCGTGTCGTGTGTCGCGATCTCAACCGACGTCGCTGATGCCGTGGCGGTCGAGGCCGCCACGGATCAGATCGAGCGCGAGCTCGGGCCGATCGACGTATGGGTCAACAACGCGATGGCCACCGTGTTCGCACCGATGAGCGAGGTGGCACCGGAGGAGTTCCGCCGGGCGACCGAGGTGACGTACCTCTTTCCAGCACATTGGGATCCTAAGCTTAGAATTCCACGTGGACAAGTTGTCGCG